>Ga0182005_1000121_pt1 | contig 56978 bp, 51 predicted proteins | sample Sormic07211103_1_FD_123021 | JGI IMG/M metagenome (GOLD analysis project Ga0182005, IMG submission 123021) | Rhizosphere microbial communities from Sorghum bicolor, Mead, Nebraska, USA - 072115-103_1 MetaG | ecosystem: Host-associated > Plants > Roots > Rhizosphere | place: USA: Nebraska... | reverse complement strand
ACAACCACGAGCGCCTGCACTCCGCGCTCGACTACCGCCCGCCAGCCGAGTTTGAGAGGATGGCGGCTTAACGCTCCTATGCGTGGTCCTCAAATACCCGGCCACTACAGGCGCGCTCCTACAGGGGCCGGGTCGCGCGCGGGGCGCGCTGCTACGGGGCGAGGCGCCTTGTAGGAGCGCGCCCTGCGCGCGATTCACGCCAACGCAATTCACGATGCCGGCAGCAGCTGATCCGCCTCACTCACGTAGGCCTTCTGCGCCTTCCTGTCCCAGACACACAGCTCCCGCCCCGGCCGGTTCTTCATGTGCTTCTGCGGATAACGCCCCGCCAGCACCAGCGCCGTCACCGGCACCCGGTCGTCATACGCGATAGGCCGCCCCACCGGCTTCACATCCTTCAGGCCGCTTGCCGCGACGCAGGCCTGCGTCAGCCGCTGGTCATAGTCCTTCCACGCCGACGGCGTCGAAGCCTGCGTCAGCGAAGCGGCGAGCGCGCCGGTCGCCGCTATAAAACCCTTTGCGAACATCATCTTCTTCACGAGTTTGCCTCCTTGTGACCGCGCGCACACGGTACCTCCGGCGCGCTGAACCCATCCGCACGCCCGGGCTAACAGCGGCTACAATGCGGCCATGACGATCGCCAACACATTCGCGGGTCAATTCCTCATCGCGATGCCCTCGCTGGCCGAACCGCCGTTCGCGCGCGGCGTCGCCTTTCTTTGCCAGCACGGCGAAGACGGAGCGGTCGGGCTGCTGATCAACCAGATCTCCGAATACCGCCTGGGCGACGTGCTCGCGCAGATGAAGCTGGAGTGCGAGGACCCCGAGATCGCCGACTACCCGGTACTCATCGGCGGGCCGGTGCAGCAGGAACGCGGATTCGTCCTCCATCGCGAGCCGGGCAACTGGGACTCCAGCTACCGGGTCAACGAGGACTGGTCGGTCACCACCTCGCGCGACATCCTGGTCGCCATGGCCAAGGGCGAAGGCCCCCGCCGCGCGGTGGTCACGCTTGGCTACGCGGGCTGGGAAGCCGGCCAGCTCGAACAGGAAGTCATGGACAACGCCTGGCTCACCACCCGCGCTGACGAGCACATCATTTTCGACACACCGCTCGACGAGCGCTGGGTCGCCGCGGCCCGCAAGCTGGGCATGCAGGACCCCTCCCAGCTGACCGGCTACGCCGGTCACGCCTGAGCATCCGTTCGCGATGAGTTGCCTGTTCGGTTTCGATGTCGGCACCAAGGTCGTCGGCGTCGCCGTCGGCAACCGCCTTACCGGAACGGCCCGCGGCATCGCCGCGGTGCCGGTGCGCGACGGCCAGCCCGACTGGCAGGCGCTCGACACGCTCCGCCGCGAGTGGCTGCCCGAGGCGCTGATCGTCGGCCTGCCGCTCGATAACGAGGGCAAGGAACAACCGATGACCCGTACGGCCCGCCGTTTCGCCGAGCGCATCGGCGAGCGCTACGCCCTGCCCGTGACCTTCGCCGACGAGCGCATGAGTTCTCAGGAGGCCGCGCGCCGCTTCGCCGCCGGACGCGCCGCGGGCACGCGCAAGCGCTCCGATGTCCGCTCGATCGATGCCGAGGCCGCCGCGGTCATCCTCGAGTCTTATCTCCTGCAGTCATGATCCATCCCCCACCTTGAGGCCGTCATGTCCCAACGCCTGCGCCATCTGACCACCCTCGAGAACCTGCCGCGCGAAACGATCGAGCGCCTGCTCGACCGCGCGAACTCCATGCGCGACGCCAGCGCCCATGGCACGCGCAAGCTGGACCTGCTCGGCGGTCGTACCGTGCTCAACCTGTTCTTCGAGCCCTCGACGCGCACGCGCACATCGTTCGAACTGGCCGCGCGTCGCCTCGGCGCCGATGTCGTCAATTTCGACATCGGGTTGTCCTCGACCAGCAAGGGCGAAGAACTGTTCGACACCCTGCACACGCTCGAAGCCATGCATCTCGACGCCATCGTCGTCCGCCACAAGGTCTCCGGAACGCCCGAGGAACTGGTCAGGCACGCGATGAGCGGCGTGTCCGTGGTGAATGCCGGCGACGGCAACCGCGCCCACCCGACGCAGGGCCTGCTCGATGCGCTGACCATCCGCAACCACCACCCGGACATGCGCAAGGTCAAGGTTGCCATCTGCGGCGACGTGCGCCACTCGCGTGTCGCCCGCTCCGACGTCCATGTGCTGACCGCACTCGGCGTGAAGGACGTCCGTATCGTGGGGCCGACCGCGCTGCTGCCCACCGAAGGCGAGTTGAACGGCGTCACGTACCACGAGGATTTCGACGAGGCGATCGCCGGTGTCGACGCCGTGATCATGCTGCGCCTGCAGAAAGAGCGCATGGCCTCGACGGACCTTCCGGACGAAGCGGCCTACTTCGAGCGCTACGGCCTTGATACCAGGCGCCTCGCCCGGGCGGCGAAGGGGTGCCTGGTGATGCACCCGGGCCCGATCAACCGTGGCATCGAGATCGCCTCCGACGTCGCCGATGGCGCCCAGTCGCGGATCCTCGAGCAGGTCGGCAACGGGGTGTTCGTGCGGATGGCGGTTCTTTGCGAAGTGCTCGGCCGCTAACCGGCACCGCGCCTTGCGTTCCGGCATAATGCCGGGACCTAGGGACCAAACAATGGGATACAGAATGCGACCGACCAAGCGACTTCTCGCGCTCGGCGTCGCCAGCTTGCTGCTGGCGGCCTGCGGCCACAAAGACAAGGATGCCCCTCTGGCCTTCGTGCCGGCGGATACGCCGTACGTGGTCGCAAGCCTCGACAAGCTCGACGACGACGCCTACGAGGCGATGCTGGCCCAGGCCAACAGCGAGCTGCCGGGCCAGGTGGGTCAGATGAAGGCCTTCGCCTCGGACCTCGAGAGCAAGGGCAATAAGGACGGCGCCAACCTCGTCAATGCGCTGGCCGCCGAGTTCGACGGCAAGACCGCCGAGGCCGCCCTGAAGAACATGGGCCTGGATGCGAAGAACGGCACGGCCTTCTACGGCCTCGGTCTCGCTCCGGTCGCGCGCATCACGCTGGCCGATACCGCCGCGTGGGACGCCTTCGTCGGTCGCCTGGAAACCGCCTATGGCAAGAAGCTCGAGACCGCCGATGCCGGTGGCCAGCCGTACCGCCACGTCGCCCTGTCCGACTCGGGCATCCAGCTGATCATCGCCACCGTCGGCAAGCAGGCCGTCGTTTCGCTGCTGCCGGCCGACGCGGCCCAGCCGCTGATCCGTCAGGCGCTCGGTGCCGATCGCCCGGAAAAGAGCATCCAGGAAGACGGCCGCCTTGCCGATCTGGCCAAGGACAAGGGTTACAAGGACTACGCCGTCGGCCAGGTCGACCTGACCCGTCTGCTGCCCCTGATCGCCACGGGCAAGGATCCGCTGTTCGCGACCTTCCTCAAGCACCAGTCGGCCAAGACCGGCGAGCCTGTGCCCACGCTGCCGCCGAGCTGCCAGAGCGAAGCGTCGCGCATTGCCGCGCGCGTGCCCTCCGTCAGCTTCGGCTACACCCGCCTCGACCTGCACCACCAGGAGCAGCGCGTGGACATCGCGCTGGCCGACGACATCACCAAGGCCTTCTCCGGTCTCAAGGTCGAAGTCCCGGGCCTGGGTAGCGACGCGACCGGCGCGTTCGACATCAGCCTCGCGCTGCCCGTCGAACAGCTGCGCACGTTCTTCACCGCGCAGGCGGAAGCCGTAGCGGCCAAGCCGTTCGAATGCCCGGCCTTCGCCAGCATGAACGACAGCTTCGCCAAAATGGGTTCGACCATGCAGCAGGCGGCCATCCCGCCGATCGGCGACCTGCGCGGGCTTCGCGTGCTCATCGACTCGTTCAAGCCTGCCGCCAACGCGCAGCAGATGCCGCAGCTCACCGGCCGTGTCGTGATCGCGACGCGTAACCCGGCGGGCCTGCTGGCCATGGGTCAGGCGATGCTCGGCGGCGACTTCAAGCTGGCCGGCGACGGCAAGCCGGTCGCTCTGCCGCCGAACATCAGCGGCATGCTCGGTATGCCGGGCTGGGCCGCCATGAACGGCCAGGCCATCGCCATCGGCCTGGGTGCCGGCGAAGACGCCAAGCTCGACGACGTCCTCATGGGCAGCACGGGTGACGCGGGCCGCGTCTCCCGCCTGCATCTCAACGGCGACATGTACCGCTCATGGGTCGACGTGATGGCCGATAAGGCTCAGGCCTTCGCCAGCAACATGACCGAAGCCGCCGGTGCCGATGGCGCTCCGGACGGCCAGGCCGACACCGCCGCGGCGGCTCAGCGCTCCAAGGCACAGTTCGATGCGATGAAGGCTCAGGCCGCCCGCGTCGTGCAGGTCTCGGGCGAGTCGCATGTCGACGAGAAGGGCCTGGTGATCTCGGGCGCGGTCGAATACAAGTAAGCCGCGTTACGGCGCCAAAGATGAAGGCGGCCCTCCGGGGCCGCCTTTTTTATGCGCTGAGCAGACACGGATCACCCTTTCGGCAAAGCTGAACGGAGCGGTTTTTCGGGCACGAATCGTTCACGGATGCGCTGTTTCCATAGGCCCCGCGACACGGCAGCCACAGTGCGCGGCGCCGTCGCCAGTCCCATCACAGATTCGTATAAAGGAGTTCCCCATGAACCATTCGAACCTCCGTAAGGCCCTGTTCGCCGCCGCTCTCGTTGCCGGTCTCGGCACGGTCCCGTTCGCTCAGGTCAATGCACAGGACTCCGCGGCGGCCACGAGCAAGGGCGACAACCAGACGGTCGCCGGCAAGGCGGACGACACGTGGATCACCACCAAGGTGAAGTCCGAATTCGCCGCCAACAAGAGCGTCAAGGCCACCGACATTTCGGTCTCGACCGCTGAAGGCGTCGTCACCCTGACCGGTACGGTCGCCACGGCGAAGGAAAAGAGCCACGCCGAGATGATCGCCAAGAAGATCAAGGGCGTGAAGAGCGTCGACGCGAGCGGCCTGACCGTGTCGGCTGCCGCACAGTAAGACTTCGCTTCGGCGGAATCGAAAAGGGAGCCAAAAGGCTCCCTTTTTTTATGCGGTCCCGGGCAGCCTTCGCGCTCGCCTGATCCGATGGCCGCCAGCCAGTCCTGCTGGCGACGCGCCCGCCTACCGGCTCAGCATCCCGCCGAACGTCTGCTTGTCGTTCGTCGAGTCGATCTCGACACCTTCCAGCCCCTGCGACAGCGTATGCGCATCGCCGCCCTGGGCCAGCTTGATTCGCAGGCGCACTTCATTCGAGCTGTCCGCGTGACGCAGCGCGTCTTCGTAAGAGATCTCACCAGCGTGGTACAGCTCGACCAGGCTCTGGTCGAACGTCCGCATGCCGAGCTGATTCGAGTCGCGCATCAGCTCCTTGAGCTTATGCACTTCGCCCTGGCGGATGTAATCCTGCGCGAGCGGCGTGCCCAGAAGCACTTCCACCGCGACGCGGCGCGACTTGCCGTCCGGTGTCGGGATCAGCTGCTGCGCGACGATGCCCTTGAGGTTCAGCGAGAGATCCATGAACAACGCGCTGCGACGATCCTCCGGGAAGAAGTGGAGGATACGGTCCAGCGCCTGGTTGGCATTGTTCGCATGCAGCGTGCACAGGCACAGGTGGCCCGTCTCTGAGAAGTTGATCGCGTGCTCCATCGTCTCGCGCGTACGTACCTCGCCGATCATGATGACGTCGGGCGCCTGGCGCAGCGTGTTTTTCAGCGCGTTTTCCCAGTTGTCGGTATCGATACCGAGTTCGCGCTGGGTGATGATGCAGCCTTCATGCTTGTGCACGTATTCGATCGGGTCCTCGATCGTGATGATGTGACCCGTGGAGTTCTGGTTGCGGTAGCCGATCATCGACGCGAGCGACGTGGACTTACCGGTACCGGTACCACCGACGAAGATGATGATGCCGCGCTTGGTCATCGCCAGCTGCTTGATGATCGGCGGCAGACTCAGTTCTTCCGGCGTGGGGATCTTCGACTCGATCCGGCGCAGCACCATGCCGACGCAGTTGCGCTGGTAGAAGCACGACACACGGAAACGTCCGACACCCGAGGCGCTGATGGCGAACTGGCACTCGTGGGTCTTTTCGAACTCTTCGCGCTGGGCGGGCGTCATCACGTTCAGCACCATGTCGCGCGACTGCTGCGCGGACAGCGGGCTCTGCGTGATGGGAACGATGCGTCCCTGGACCTTCATGGAAGGTGCGACGCCGGCGGTGATGAACAGGTCGGATGCCTGCTTATGCACCATCAGCTTCAGAAAAGAGGTGAAATCGAATTCGCTCATGGCGGTCTGGTCCCCGTGTGCCGGACCGGGCCGGCGCCCCTGTCGCGATCATATACCGGCGACGGGGGCGCTTGCAGCGGACTGTTTCACGCCTTAGCGGAACGATTCCTTGTTCTTGGCGTACATCATGCCTTCCTGGCGGGTGATCTGGCCGCGCTTGACCAGATCGAGCAGGTTCTGGTCGAGGGTCTGCATGCCGTACTGCTGACCGGTCTGGATCGCCGAGTACATCTGGGCGACCTTATCCTCGCGGATCAGGTTACGGATGGCCGGGATGCCGACCATGATCTCGTGGGCCGCCAGACGACCGCCACCCACCTTCTTCAGCAGGGACTGCGAAATGACCGCGCGCAACGACTCGGACAGCATCGAGCGGACCATCGGCTTTTCGCCTGCCGGGAACACGTCGATGATGCGGTCGATGGTCTTGGCGGCCGACGAGGTATGCAGCGTACCGAACACCAGATGGCCGGTTTCCGCGGCGGTCAGCGCCAGGCGGATGGTCTCCAGATCGCGAAGCTCGCCGACCAGGATGTAGTCGGGATCCTCACGAAGTGCCGAACGCAGGGCCTCGTTGAAGCCATGGGTGTCGCGGTGCACTTCACGCTGGTTCACCAGGCACTTCTGCGAGGTATGCACGAATTCGATCGGATCCTCGACGGTGAGCAGGTGACCGTATTCGTTCTTGTTGATGTGATCGACCATCGCCGCCAGCGTCGTGGACTTGCCCGAACCGGTCGGCCCGGTGACCAGGATCAGGCCCTGCGGCTGTTCGATCAGCTCGCGGAAGATCTTCGGTGCGCCGAGGTCTTCCAGCGTGAGCACCTCGGAAGGAATGGTACGGAACACCGCGCCGGCACCACGGTTGTGGTTGAAGGCGTTGACGCGGAAGCGCGCCAGCCCGGGGATCTCGAACGAGAAGTCGGTCTCGAGGAACTCTTCGAAGTCGCGGCGCTGCTTGTCCGACATGATGTCGTAGATCAGCGAATGGACCTGCTTGTGCTCCAGCGCGGGGATATTGATACGCCGCACGTCACCATCGACGCGGATCATGGGCGGCAGGCCCGCGGAGAGGTGCAGGTCGGAGGCCTTGTTCTTCACTGAGAAGGCAAGGAGTTCGGCGATATCCATGAGGGTCCCCTTTCGATGTGGGGCATAGGTAAACACGCCGGAGGGTCGGCGGCAAGGCGCGGCACCATATATGCTTCGGTGACTGTGAAAACCATCGCGAACGGAGCGGACCACCCCATGAATCGGATCGCCTTTATCGGCGGCGGCAACATGGCCACGGCCTTGATCGCCGGCATGCTTCGCCACGGCGCCCAGCCCGGCGGCATCGCGGTGGCCGAGCCCCGCGCCGAGGCACTGCAGGAGCTCTCCCGCGAATACGGCGTGGCCACCTACACCGACAACCTCGACGCCGCCGAAGGCGCGTCGATCCTCGTGCTGGCGGTCAAGCCGCAGATGATGGCCGAGGTCTGCCGTGGCCTCCGTCCGGCGGTACAGAAATACCGGCCGGTGATCATCTCCATCGCGGCGGGCATCCGCATCGCCCAGCTCGAGCGCTGGTTCGATGCCGCCCTGCCCGTGGTGCGCTCCATGCCCAATACGCCCGCCATGTTCGGCGCCGGCGCCACCGGGCTGTTCGCCAACGGGCGGGTGAGCGCACCGCAGCGGGCCGAGGCGCAGCACGTGCTGGACGCGGGCGGCCTGACCGTGTGGGTGCCTGACGAGGACCAGCTGGATATCGTCACCGCCCTCTCCGGCTCGGGCCCGGCGTATTTCTTCCTGATGGTCGAGGCACTGGAAAACGCGGCATTTTCTCAAGGGCTGTCCCGTGAGACGGCCCGGGCCCTCGCGGCGCAGACGGCGTTCGGCGCCGGGCGCATGCTGGTCGAATCCGGCGAGAGCGCCGCCACGCTGCGGCAACGCGTCACCTCCCCCAACGGCACCACCCAGGCTGCGCTGGAGAGCTTTCGCGACGATCATTTCCCTGCCATCGTGGCGCGGGCGGTCGACGCGGCGCGCCGACGCGGCTTTCAACTATCCGAAGACATGGAATCGAACACGTGAACTACCTGACCAACGCCGGCGGCCTGCTCCTTGAAGTCGCTTTCGGCGCACTCGTCACGCTCTTCATCCTGCGCATCCTCGCCGAAGCGTACCGGGCCGACTTCCACAACCCGATCTGCCAGTTCCTCTACCGGTTCACCAACCCGGTGCTGCGACCGCTGCGCAAGGTGCTGCCGCCCGTGCGCCGGGTGAACACCGGCGGCATCGTGATCGTGTACCTGCTCGAGTGCGTCAAGTGGCTGCTGATCGCCGCCATGGCGGGCATCGCGCCGAACGTCCTCGGCCTGGCAATCACCGGTCTGGGCGAGACGCTGGATATCTTCCTGCTGACCTGGGTGGTGCTGGTCTTCGCCTGGTCGATCATGAGCATGCTCTCGACCGATCGCTACCACCCGGTGGCGCGTCTGGTCACGAGCCTGGCCGAGCCACTGGTGAGGCCGCTGCGTGGGCGCATGACGATCGGCGGGCTGGATTTCTCGCCGACCGTGGTGATTCTCGGCCTGATCCTGGCGCGGATGCTGATTGCCGCACCGATCAAGGACTGGGGCGTGTCCATGATGATGGGGGCTGCAGGCTGAAGGCAGGAGCGCGCCCGGCGCGCTCCTACCTGCCCCCTACCCTCCGCGCATCCGTCACGTTGGACAGCGCGCTCAACCGACCGAGCAGCGTCGAGAGCTGCTCATAGTCCTTCACTCGCAGCGTAAAGCGCATGTCGACCTCGCCCGTCCGCACATGCACGCGGCTGGAGGACGCGACGATATGCGGTCCGGTGTTGCTGATCGTGGTGGCGACATCCTTCTGCAGACCCTTCCGGTCGTAACCGCGCAGCTCGATGTCGATCTCGTAACTCTGCACCTCCACGCGGCCCCAGCTCACGTCGATGACGCGTTCGGGGCTGCGGCGTGCGAGCCGTGCCAGGCTGGCGCAATCGGAGCGATGAACCGATACGCCACGTCCGCGGGTGATGAAGCCACGCACCGGGTCGCCCGGCAGCGGCTGACAGCAGCGCGCAAGCGTCGTGAGCAGATTGCCCAGGCCCTCGATCGACAGCGCCCCGCGGTCGTGCTGGGCGGCGCGCGACGCGACGGGGTTGCCCGACTGCGTGATCTCCGGTTCCACCGGCTCCTGCAGTGAACGCGCCACCTGCCCCAGCGTGACCTCACCGAGTGCGATGGTGACGTAGAGCTCGTCGACCGACTTCAGGCGGAAGTGCGTGGCCAGCTTGGCCAGATCGACGTCGTCGAGCGCCAGCCGGCGCAGCTCCTTCTCGAGGGTGATCTTGCCCGTGACGATGTTGGCGTCGTGCGCCTCGCGCCGGAACCAGCCGCGCACCTTTTCCTTCGCGCGCGACGTATGCAGGTAACCGTGGTGGGCCGAGAGCCAGTCACGGCTCGGCTCCGACACCTTGGTGGTGAGGATCTCGATGCGGTCGCCGCTACGCGGCTGCGTGGTCAGCGGCACGATGCGGCCGTTGAGCTTCGCGCCACGGCAGCGATGACCGACCTCGGTATGGATGTGGTACGCGAAATCGAGCACGGTCGCACCCCGCGGCATGTCGATGACCTCGCCCTTGGGCGACAGCACATACACGCGGTCTTCCATCAGCTCGGTTTCGAAGCCCGCGGCGAGTTCGGCCTCGTCTTCACCGCGCGGTTCGAGCAGCTTGCGCATCCAGGCGATCTTCGCCTCGAATTCCGCATCGGCGCCGCCGCCTTCCTTGTACCGCCAGTGGGCGGCCACGCCGAGCTCATTCGCCCGGTGCATCTCGTGCGTCCGGATCTGCACTTCGAGTGTCTTGCCCTGCGGGCCCAGCACGGCGGTGTGCAGCGACCGGTAACCGTTGCCCTTGGGTCGCGCGACGTAGTCGTCGAACTCGCCCGGCAGATGCGGCCACAGACTGTGCACGAGACCCAGCGCCGCGTAACAGTCGGCGACGCTGTCGACGAGGATGCGCACCGCGCGGATGTCGTAGAGGTCGGAGAACTCCAGCCCCTTCTTCTTCATCTTCTTCCAGATGGAGAAAATGTGCTTCGGACGACCGGCGAGATCGGCATGCACGCCGGCACCGTCAAGCGTCTCGCGCAGCGTCGTCAGGCTCGCGGCGATAAACGTCTCGCGATCGGTGCGGCGCTCGTCGAGCAGACGCGCGATACGGCGGTAGGTGTCCGGCTCCAGGTAACGGAAGGCGAGATCCTCCAGCTCCCATTTCAGCTGCCAGATACCGAGGCGATTGGCGAGCGGCGCATGGATGTCGGACGTGAGCTGGGCCAGTTCACGACGTTCGTGATCCGGCAAGGCCATGGCGGTGCGCATCGCGGCGAGCTGGCGCGCGAGCAGGACGAACACGACGCGGAGATCGCGGATGATCGCCAGCAACAGGCGGCGCAGGCCTTCCGCGCCGCTGGCCGGACCGCGCTGCGCATGCAGTGCCCAGACCTTTTCCGCTTCGCCCTGCCCTTCGACCAGGCGGCGCAGTGTGGGCGCCCATGTCTTCGCCGCCTCGTCGGCCGCGCCGGGCAGCCCGTTGACCAGCGAAAACCACAGTGCCGAGGCGCAGGTTTCGTCATCGCAGCCGAGCAGGCGCAACAGCTCGATGACGGTCTCGCCTTCGGCCCGCGCCGCCACGGGCAGCACGGCACAGGCCTCGCGGGCACGCTCGGTCAGCGGCATCGCGTTGCCTTTCGCCTCCGGGGAGCGCATCTCGCTCATGGCTTCATCCTCGCGGGTTTTCATCGTGACGCCGCCTGCGCGGTTTCCAGTGCCTTCGCCAGCCGTTTGGCTGAAACCGGCTCGGCCGTTTTCAGCTCCTGGGCAAACAGGGACACGCGCCATTCTTCGAGCAACCAGCGTAGCTCGCTCCAGTCCGTCGCATCCAGCGCGGTGCCGCCGCCCTGCAGCAGCGCGCGCCAGTACGGCAGCACCTGCAGCATACGCGACTGGTCACGCGCCGGATCCTGGCGGAGACGCTCGCCACGCAGACGCATGGCTTTCAGGTACCTAGGGATATGCGCGAGCCGGGTGGTCGGCAGTTCCCGCAGAAACCCCGGCTGCAACAAGGCCGCGAGTTGCTCGCGCAGGTCGTCGTAGCTGGCCCTGGCGAAGCCCATCAGTGGCGGCTCCATCCACGGCTTGAGTTCGGCCTGTGCCTCGATAATCGGCTCGGCGAGCTTCTGCCGCGCCATCGCGGCGCCGAACAGTTTCTGGGCGAATTCCGTGCGCAAGGCTTCGAAGGCACCCTGGGTGCGCATGTCGAGCCTGCGACCTTCGAGCAGGTCGCTGAAGCCACCCTCCACGAGGTCCTCGCGCAGACCGTCGACATTGCCCATCGGCGCGTATTTGAGCGACAGCGGATTGGCGATCGGCAACTGCCGTTTCGCGCGCTTGAATTCAGGCCCGAGCGCTTCACGCAGCAGCCGCTCCACACCACCCGCATGCGCTTCAGCGGCCTCGTCGGCGCGCTCGAAGACACGCAACGCCACCGCCTCGCCGAGGTCGACAAGCGCGGGGTAGGCCTTCAGGCCGGCTTCGGACGTCACTTCCGCAGGGATCGATTCGAAGTCCCACGTGACGATGTCCTCGCGCGTGAGTTCGATGTCGGTCTTGCGCGAGAACGCTTCGCGCGCCTTGCCTTCCCACTGGGCACGAATCGCCCCGAGGTCACGGCCTTCGGCCACGGTGCGACCGTTTTCGTCGTGCACGCGGTAGCGCATCAGCAGGTGCGGCGGAAGCTCCGCATCGGCGAACGCCGCGGCATCCACGTCGACACCCGTGGTTTTCTTCAGAAAACGGGCCAGCGCCAGCGGCAGGGATTCGTCACGCGGCGACTCGGCTTCGGCGAACGCGCGTGCGAAATCCGGCGCGGGCACGAAATTGCGCCGCAGCGCCTTCGGCAATGCACGGATCAGCTCGGCCACCTTGTCGGCGAGCAGGCCAGCGACCAGCCACTCGCCCCGCGCCGTCGGCAACGCATTGAGGAAAGCCAGCGGCACATTCACGGTGACGCCGTCGGCGTGATCGCCGGGGACGAAGCGGTATTCGAGCCGGTAGCGGTGCTGACCGATATCGAGGGAGGCGGGGAACGCCTTCGGATCGAGCCCGCTGCCCGTGTCCATCACATCGGCGAGCGTCCAGCGCAAGGCGGCCTGTTCACCCGGCGATGCCTTCCGGTACCACGCGTCGAGCGCGCGTACGTCGGCGATCTCCTCAGGCAGCTTGCCGTCGAAGAAGGCGACCAGGTCGTCGTCGGAACGCAGCAGCCCGGCGCGGCGCTGCTTGGCTTCGATGTCATGCGCCTGCTCGAGCACGCGCGCATTGGCACGGACGAAGTCGGCGCGACTGTCGATATCCGCACGCACCAGCGCCTCGCGCAGAAAGATCTCGTGCGCCAGCCTGGGATCCTGCCGGTGGAAGGTCACCGGACGACGCTCGACCAGCACCAGGCCGAACAGCGTGACCTGTTCGTACGCCACGACGGTACCGCGCTTGCGCGACCAGTGGGCGTCGCGCGCCGTGGCGCGGACGAGGTGACTGGCCTGCGTTTCGATCCACGCCGGATCGACCCGCGCGTTCATCATCGCCCAGATCCGCCCACCGATATCCAGGATCTGCGCGGCGAAGATCCATGCCGGCGGCGACCTGGCCAGCGCGGAACCGGGGAAGACCTGGAAGCGGCGCTCGCGCGTCCCGCGGAAGATGCCCTTCTCGTCCTTGTGGCCGACCTGGGTCGGCAGGCCCGCGAGGAGGCTGCGGTGCACGGCTTCGAAGAGCGCGTCCGCGCTGCCCTCATCCTGGTGGGAGCCAACCCTGTTGGCGATCTCCCCGCTTTGGTGGGAGCCATCCCTGTTGGCGCCCGCACGGTTGCGGCGGCGCTTATCGCCAGCAGGGCTGGCTCCTGCCACAGCCGGCTTGCCCTGGCCTGCCTTGTCCTCGGACTTATCCCGGTCCGACCAGCCGAGGTCGCGCGTCACCAGCACGAGCTGCCGGTGCAGCTCGCGCCATTCGCGCATGCGCATGAAGCTCAGGAAGTGACGTGAGCACCAGTCGCGCAGCTTCGACGAGGTGAGTTCCTCGGCCGCGGACAGATAGCCGCGCCACAGATTCAGCACGCCGACGAAGTCGGATTTCGGATCGGCAAACTGTGCATGAGCCGCATCGGCCTGGCCGCGCGCTTCCGGCGGACGCTCGCGTGGGTCCTGGATGCTGAGGAACGCGACGATCGTGGTCAGTTCGGCCAGCGAACCAAGCCGACGCGCTTCCACCAGCATGCGCGCCAGCTGCACATCGATCGGCAGACGCGCGACGGTACGCCCGGTCGCCGTGAGGCGGCGGTCGTCGTCGATCGCACCGATCTCGGCGAGGCGGCGGTAGCCATCGGCCACGATGCGGGGATCCGGCGCTTCGAGGAACGGAAAGTCCTCCACCTCGCCCAGATCCAGCGCCAGCATGCGCAGGATCACGTTGGCGAGCGAGGATCGGAGCAGTTCCGGGTCCGTGAACTCCGGACGGAGACTGAAGTCGGCTTCTTCGTAAAGCCGATAGCAGATGCCCGGTCCCACGCGTCCGCAGCGGCCCTTGCGCTGGTTGGCGGCGGCCTGCGAAATGGGCTCGATATGCAGCCGCTCCAGCTGTCCCCGCTGGCTGTAGCGTTTGACGCGCGCGGTACCGGGATCCACGACATACCTGATGCGCGGCACGGTCAACGAGGTTTCGGCCACGTTGGTCGCCAGCACGATGCGCCGCTTCGGCCCGGGGCGGAACACACGATCCTGCTCGCTGGCGGAGAGTCGCGCGTAGAGCGCCACCACCTCGGTCTCACGGTACTGCTTGCGCGACAACAACAGATGGGTGTCGCGAATTTCGCGCTCGCCGGGCAGGAATACCAGCACGTCACCACGCGGATCCTCACGCGTGATGTCGTCCATCGCGTCCGCGATCTGCTGCGCGACATTGCCTTCGCCGCGCTCACCGGGCGGCCGGTAGCGAACCTCGACCGGGTAGGTACGCCCCTCGACCTCGACCACCGGCGCATTGCCGAAATGCGTGGCGAAGCGCTCGGTGTCGATCGTCGCCGAGGTCACGATGATCTTCAGGTCCGGCCGGCGCTCGGCCAGCCGCCGGAGGTAGCCCAACAGAAAGTCGATGTTGAGGCTGCGCTCGTGCGCCTCGTCGATGATGATCGTGTCGTAGGCGGACAGCCAGGGATCCGACTGGGTCTCGGCCAGGAGGATGCCGTCGGTCATGAACTTGACCAGCGCCTGATCGGACACCTTCTCGGTGAAGCGCACCTGGAAGCCGACCTTGTCGCCTAGCGGCGTGCCCAGCTCCTCGGCGACGCGCGTGGCGACCGAACGTGCGGCAAGACGCCGCGGCTGCGTGCAACCGATCAGCCCCGCCTCGCCGCGCCCGGCCGCAAGGCACAGCTTCGGCAACTGCGTGGTCTTGCCCGAGCCGGTCTCACCGGCCAGCACGACGACCTGGTTTTCGCGAATCAGCTTGATGATGTCTTCCGCGCGCGCCGCGATGGGCAGCGAGGCATCCACCGTGATCGCCGGCTTGGACGCGGCTCGTGCCGCGCGCCGCGCGCGCGACACCTCGATATCGGCGGCGAGGGCGTCCACGCGGGACGGATCCGGCTTGCGCTGGAGACCGCGCCAGCGCCCGAGCAGGCGACCGAAATCGCGGCTGGCCACGTGATTGAGCGCATCGCGCATCGCGCGCAGGCGCGGATCGGGCGACGGGGAACGGGCGGGAGGTGTGGTTGTACTCATGGGGACGCCAATAATAGCGTGCGCCTATGGACGGCATCGGAACGTTTCATTTCACCTCGTCCGGTCCGAACGTTAAGATTTCAATCCAAAGCAAGATCATTCCAAGGAGAGTCGTAAGATGGCCATCGATATCGGTATTGCCAAGAAAGACCGTGAAGCGGTCGCGAAGCACCTGTCCAAGCTGCTGGCGGACACGTATTCGCTGTATCTGAAGACCCACAACTTCCATTGGAACGTGACCGGGCCGCAGTTCAACAGCCTCCACGCCATGTTCGAGGTGCAGTACAACGCCCTGTGGCTGGCCGCCGACGAGGTCGCCGAGCGGATCCGCATCCTCGACGTGTTCGCTCCGGGCTCCTACAGCCAGTTCGGCAAGCTCACCTCGATCAAGGAAGAATCGGGCGTGCCCGAGTGGAAGGACATGGTGGCCCAGCTGGTCGAAGGTCACGAGATCGCCGCCGCCACCTCGCGTGACACGATCAAGGCTGCCGAGGCCGCAGGTGACGAAGGCACCGCCGACATGGTCACCGGGCGCCTCAAGGAACACGAGAAGACCGCCTGGATGCTGCGCTCCCTCCTGAAATAAGCGGCACACCCCTGTAGGAGCGCGCCTTGCGCGCGATGGGTTTTCCGCATCCCCGCCCTGTTGGCTTTTCGCGCGCGGGGTGCGCTCCTACCCGCTTGCGGCCCCCGGTTTCGGCTTTTTCTCTGAGGCCAGCCTGACCGGCTTTGCTGCAATGCGTTGAGCCGGTCCCTCGCGTTGGTTAAGCTCCCCCGGTTACCTTCTGACTCCATTTGGGGGCCGACCGGTCCGGGGATTGTTTTGAGCTCAGCCACCAAGACCGAACGAAGCCATCCGATTCTCGCCGCGCTGATCCTCGCGATCCTCGTCGCGGGCCTTAACTTCGGCCTCTGGCTGGTAGCCAATCTGCCCAACGGGCCGACCGACTGGCACGGCCCGATCCCGGGCTTCGCGTTCACCGCCTACCAGCGCTACCAGAACCCGATGAAGGGCGACTTCGCCACGGATCCGGAGATCGACAGCGATCTAAGGCTGGTCCGGAAGTATTCGCCCCGCATCCGCACCTACTCGATGCTGGAGAACCCGCAGACGGTTCGCCTGGCCGCGAAGGAAGGTCTGGACGTCATGGCGGGTGCCAACATCGACACGCGCCTCGAAAACAACGAGCGCGAGATCGAAGCGCTGATCGCCCAGGCCAACCGCTATCCCAAGACGATCACCCGGGTCATCGTGGGCAACGAGTCGCTGTTCCGTGGCGACATGAAGCCCGAGCAGATCATGGCGTACCTCGACCGGGTCCGTGCCGCGGTGCACCAACCGGTTTCCGTGGCCGAGCCGTTCCACGTCTGGATCCAGAACCCGGAGCTGGCCAACCACGTCGACTTCATCACGGTCCACCTTTTCCCCTACTGGAACGGCATCGAGACCCGTGCCGGCGTCGCCGACTCCATCGGCACCCGCAACGAGGACGGCAGCAACAACACCGACGGCAGCTACCAGGCCCTGCAGAAGACCTTCCCCGGCAAGCACATCGTCATCGGCGAGATCGGCTGGCCGTCCAACGGCGATCGCAACAAGTACGCGTACCCCAGCGTCTCCAACGAGGCGATCTTCCTCCGTGAATTCTTCAACGTGGCCAAGCGCAAGGGCATCGACGACTACTACGTCCTCGAAGCCATCGATCAGCCGTGGAAGGAAAACCTGGGCGAAGGCCGCACCGGCGCCTACTGGGGCATGTTCAACGCCGACCGCCAGCTGAAGTTCCCCTTCACCGGCCCGGTCACCGAGGACGTGGGCTGGCCCTGGAAGGCGCTCGCCGCGTCGGTCATCGCGTTCTTCCCGATGCTGTGGTTCGGCCTGCGCTTCAGCCGCTTCAAGCTGATGGGGCGCCTGTTCTTCATGGCGCTGATCCAGCTGGCCTGCGGCCTGATCGTCTGGTCGGCGACCCTGCCGTTCAATTTCTACCTCAGCCCGTTCGACTGGGCGATGCTGATCCTGCTGTTCCCCGCGCAGATCGCCATCCTCGGCATCCTGCTGATCAACGGCTTCGAGTTCACCGAGGTCCTCTGGGCCCGCAGCTGGATCCGTCATGCGGGCATGCTGCCCAAGGACCCGGTCGAGCGTCAGCCCTTCGTTTCCATCCACCTGGCCTGCCACAACGAGCCGCCGGAGATGGTCCAGATGACCCTGGACTCGCTGGCCGCGCTGGACTACGAGAACTACGAAGTCCTGGTGCTGGACAACAACACCAAGGACCCGGCGGTCTGGGAGCCGGTCAAGGCGTACTGCGAGCAGCTCGGCCCGAAGTTCCGCTTCTTCCACCTCGAACCGTGGCCCGGCTACAAGGCCGGCGCGCTGAACTTCGGCCTGACCGCGACCGACGAGCGCGCCGATGTGGTGGCCGTCATCGATGCCGATTACGTGGTGCGTGAAGACTGGCTCGCCTCCCTCACAGGTTACTTCCACGACTCGAAGGTCGCCGTGGTGCAGTGCCCGCAGGCCCACCGCGACTTCGAGAAGAACCGCTTCCGCCGCATGACCGCCTGGGAATTCGACGGCTTCTTCCGCATCGGCATGCACCACCGCAACGAGCGCAACGCGATCATCCAGCATGGCACCATGACCATGGTCCGTCGCTCGGCGCTGGAAGGCACCGGCGGCTGGTCCGAATGGACCATCTGCGAAGACGCCGAACTCGGCCTGCGCCTGATGCATTCGGGTTACGAGCTGGTCTACGTCGACGAGCTGATGGGCAAGGGCCTCACCCCGGCGGACTTCAAGGCGTACAAGAGCCAGCGCTACCGCTGGGCGTTCGGCGCCATGCAGATCCTCAAGGGCCGCTGGAACTGGATGACCCGCAAGGGTCCGCTCTCCGCCGGTCAGCGTTTCCACTTCCTCACCGGCTGGTTCAGCTGGTTCGCCGACGCGCTGCATTTCATCTTCACGATGATGGGTCTGCTCTGGACCGCGGGCATGATCTACGCGCCGGAGTACTTCAACCTGCCGATGCAGCTGTTCATGATCCCCGTGATCGGCTTCTTCTTCGCCAAGGCCATCTTCGGTGTGGTGCTGTACCGGGCACGTGTCCCGTGCGGCTGGTACGACACCATCATGGCATCGGTGGCCAGCATGGGCCTGTCGCACGCCATCGCGCGCGGCATCCTGCATGGCCTGACGCGTGAGAAGACCGCATTCGTGGTGACGGCCAAGAGCCGGCGCATGGGTGGCAGCAGCTTCGCCGCCTTCGCACCGGTGCGCGAAGAAGGCCTCATGGCCATCGCCCTGCTCTGCGCCGTGATCGGCATGGCCATGCATTACGGCACGGCCTATACGGAAAGCGAGCTGTGGATGTTCATCCTGGCTGCGCAGTCGATTCCGTACGTGTCCGCTCTGGTCGGCGCGTGGATCGCGCATACCTCGGGTGACGAGGCCGGTTGATTCAGCCTCGTTCACGTTTGTGTATCGACCTTACACGCCCGTCGCGGTAAGTTACGCCAAGACCTGACGTCAGGGGACGCTGGATGCGACCCCGCCTGGCTGCCGTCCTCGCGACGGCGTTTGTGAATCACGATCGGAACAGGACGCTCATGCGCCTTACCAGACGCCATGGACTGCTGCTTCTGCCGTGGTTCCTCCTGCCCACGCTCGCGCATGCCGGCATCGTTCTCCGTGTCGACGGTGTCGACGAGAACCTGAAGAACGCCGTGGTCGCCGGCGTCGACCTCTCCCAGTACGCCAAACGCGACGTCACCGCCGCGCAGGTTCGCCGCCTTTACGAGAAGGCGCCCGACCAGGTGCAGACCGCGCTTCGCCCCTACGGCTACTACGAAGCGACGGCGACGGGCGACCTCAACCAGGTCGGCAACGACTGGCAGGTGACGCTGCATGTGGTCCCCGGTACGCCGGTGAAGATCACGAAGGTGAATGTCACGGTCGATGACGACGCGAAGAAGGTGCCGACGATCCGTCGCGCCGTCCGCGGTGTCGAAAACCTCAAAGACCAGCCCATGAACGACGGCGCCTACGACGGCGCGCGCGACGCGGTCAGCGGCGCGCTGACCGCCACGGGTTACCTGGACGCCAGGCTCGTCACGCACAGCGTGGAAGTGAACCGGGCCGAGCACATCGCCACGGTTAACCTGAAGTGGGAAGCCGGCCAGCGGTATCGGTACGGCCACGTCGTCTTCAAGAACTCGCAGTTCCGCGACGGTTTCCTCGATCGCTACGTGCCGTTCAAGAGCGGCGACTACTTCTCGCAGAGCCAGCTGCTGGAACTGCAGCAGGCGTTGAACGGCGCCGACTATTTCGCCGTCGTCAACGTCATCCCCGATACGGACAACGCGAAGGAAGGCACGATCGACATCGACGTCGAACTGGCGCCGGCCAAGCGGACCATCTACACGGGCGGTCCGTTCTTCGGCACGGATACCGGCCCCGGCCTGCGCGGCGGTATCGAGAAGCGCTGGATCAACGATCGCGGTCACAAGTGGAAGAATGAGCTGGTCGTCGCCACACGCCTGAAGACGATCTCCACGCTGTACCAGATCCCCATGCCCGGCCCCAACCAGCGCAGCTTCAACTTCGGCGCAAATTACCGCGACGCCAACACCGTGACCTCGCAGTCGCGCACGTTGCAGCTGGTCGCCAACGAGACGCGCCTGTGGCATGGCTGGACGCGCACGCTCGGCGTCAGCGCCTTGTCCGGCACCTTCACCGTCGGCAAGCGTGGCGATGAAGCCGACAGCGCCGCGGGCCTCGAACACGGTCGCAGCACCCTGCTCTACCCCGAGGTGACGCTGAGCAGGAAGAAGGGCGACAACCCGACCTTCGTGCGCAGCGGCTGGTCGATCACCGTCACCGGACGCAGCACCGTGGGCGGTCTGCTCTCCGACGCCAGCTTCTCGCAGGTGATCGGCGACGTGAAATGGATTCAGTCGTTCTGGGGCCGCAACCGTCTGATCCTGCGCGGCACCGCCGGCAAGATCTGGACTGACAACTTCAGCGACCTGCCGCCGCAGCTGCGCTTCTTCGCCGGTGGCGATCGCTCCGTGCGCGGTTACGACTTCGAGAGCATCGGTCCGCGTAACAGCTACGGTCGCGTGATCGGTGGCGAAGGTCTGCTGGTCGGCAGCACCGAGGTCGAGCACTACTTCACCCGCAACTGGGGCATGGCCGCCTTCGTCGATGCCGGCAATGCGTTCACGGGCACCGATTACAGCCCGCGCATCGGTGCCGGCCTGGGCGTTCGCTGGCTGTCACCGGTCGGCATGATCCGCGCGGATGTCGGCGTGCCGGTCGGCGACAAGAACGAACACGGCATTCACCTTCACGTCGTCATCGGGCCCGACCTGTGAGCAGCACCGGCATGAAATGGTTTCTCCGTATCGGTATCGCGCTCGGTGCGCTGCTGCTCGTCGTCGTGCTGGCCGTGTGGTGGCTGGTCGGCACGGCATCCGGCCTGCGCTTTGCGCTGGCCCGTGCACAGGGTTTCACCGACAACGCCCTGACCGTCGACAAAGCCGAAGGTCGTCTCGCCGGCCCGCTCGATCTCGCTGGCGTCCGCTACCGCGACGGCAAGGGCATGGACGTGCGCGTCGCGTCGGCGCACCTCGACTTCTCGTTTGGCGCACTGCTGCGCAAGACGGCGCACGTGTACACGCTGACCGCCGACGGGATCGACGTGGCGCTCGGGCCCAGCGAGCCCGACACGCAGCCGTCCGAACCGTTCTCGCTCGAGCCGCCGCTCGACATCGTGCTGGACAAGGTCAAGGTCGGGCACGTCCACGTGACCCGGCAGGGCCAGCCGCTGTTCGAGTCCAACTCGCTTGATCTCGCCGGCTCCTGGACCGCGAAAGGCATTGCGCTGAAGACGCTCGCGCTGCGCGCGCCGGATGGTCAGGCCGACCTCGGTGGCACGCTGGCGGTGGGCAAGAACTATCAGGGTGACGGCAAGGCCAGCTTCCGCTGGAAAGTCGGCGATATCGATTACGCGGGCAATGTCGAAGCGCATAGCGACGGCGACAAGGCCCACACCATCGTCAAGCTCACGCTCCCGCTCGTCGCGCAGGTCGATGCAAATCTGACGCAGAGCGGCGACTTCCCGTGGACCGCGTCCATCGACGCACCCCGCTTCGATCCCAAGCCGCTGATCGGTGACAGCAGCCTGACCTCGCTCGGCCTGGCCGTGAAAGGCAGCGGCGACCGCTACGGCGCCAACCTCACCGGCGATCTCGACCTCAACGATTACAGGGTGCATCTCGCCCCGCTGAAGGCCGCGTTCGACCACGAGTACAAGCGCCTGACGCTGGACGAGCTCACGGTCGGCTCGCCGCAGGTCAAGGGGTCGCTCACGGCAAAGGGCACCGTGGAGATTGCCGCCACGCCGTTGTCGGCGGATCTCGCGCTCAACTGGAAGGACGTACTGGTCCCGGCCAGCGTCGCCGGCCAGGATCTCGCCAGCACCGGCCAGCTCGGGTTCAAGGGCAGCGCCGAGGCGTACCACGCCGCGGGCGATATCGACATCGGCCCGCCCGGTCACGTCGGCAAGTTCACGCTCGATGTCGACGGCAAGCCCGACCTCATCACGATGCATACCGTGCAGCTCAAGCAGGCCAACGGCAGCCTCGGCGCCAGCGGCACGCTGACGCTGCAGCCCGCGCTCGCGTGGAAACTCGACGTCAAGGGCGACCGCTTCGACCCCGGCCAGTTGCTTGCCGAATGGCCGGGTGCGCTGAATCTCGACATGTCGACCGAAGGTCGTCTGGTCGACAACCAGCCGCTGGGCACGCTCACGCTGCGCAAGCTCGACGGCACACTGCGCCAGCGTCCGCTGCGCGGCAACGGCGAGCTCACACTGAAACCCAGCGAAGTCGTCAACGGCACGCTCGACGTTGCCTCCGGCGGCAGCACGATCCGTCTGGATGCCAGGGGCGACACTTCGAACGACGCGACGCTGAAGCTCGCCATCGCCTCGCTCGGGGACTGGCTGCCTGACGCGGGTGGACGCGTGCAGGGTGACATTTCGGCGAAGGGCAATGTGCCGAAGCTTGCGGTGAAAGCGAACGTGCGCGGCAGCGCCATCGTCTACGCGGGGCAGAAGATCGACGCGCTGACCGTCGATGCCGATGTGCCCGACGTGAGCGCGCCGGGCGGCAAGCTCGCCGTTGTCGGTACCGGCGTCAATGCGGGTGGGTTGCTGTTCGAGCGCCTTGCCGTCAACGCCAACGGCACGCAAGAGAAGCACCAGCTCAGCATCGACGCGAAGGGTCGCCCGCTCACCGCCGACCTGCAGCTGTCGGGAGGCCTGCGCGACGGTGCCTGGAACGGCACGCTGTCCACGCTCAATATCGACTACCAGAATCTGCCGCGCTGGCGCCTGCAGAACGCGAGCCAGCTCGCGTACAAGGACGGCGCGATGAGCATGAGCGATCTGTGCCTCACGGCCGGCGATCCCCTGCTCTGTGTGGCTGCCAAGCAGGACAAGGGTGGCAACCTCGACGCCAGCTATCGCCTGCGTCAGGTGCCGCTGGCCTTGCTGATGACCGCCGCCGAGGCGTCGGACAGCCCGATGCGTGCCGACGGCATCACCGAAGGTGACGGCAGCATTCGTCGCACCGCCGCCGGCGCCCTGTCAGGTCAGGCGAATGTTCACTCCGCGCATGGCACGGTCGCTTATGCCGACCACGCCGACCAGCCTCTGCTGGTATACGACAACCTGACGGCCAATGCGCAGCTTGCGCCCGATAATCAGCGTTTGACGCTCAGCGCCAACCTCAATGACGGCGGTACGCTGGCCGGCAACGTATCGCTCACCGGCGCGCAGCAGGCGCTCGGCGGCAACGTTGCGCTGCATCTGAAGAACCTCGGTCTCATCGAGCTGTTCACGACGGAACTCGCCGAAGTGAAGGGCGGCCTCGATGCGAACTTCAACCTCGGCGGCACCGTTGCCAATCCTGCCGTCACCGGCCAGGCCGTGGTCGATAGCTTCGCGGCGGAAGTACCGAGCGCCGGCCTCAAGCTGAAGGACGGCCGCTTCAGCGTAAACACCACCGACGCGAAGAACTTCGCTGTCGACGGTACGGTGCGCTCCGGCGACGGTACGCTCGGCATCAAGGGCACCGCGCTGATCGGTACCGGCGCGACAATGCGCATCGGCGTGGAAGGCTCCAAATTCACCGCCGTCGACATCCCCGCGGCGAAGGCGATCATTTCGCCCAACCTGACGATCGTGCAGGATGCGAAGGGCATGAACGTCACCGGCAAGGTCGGAATCGATCTGGCGGACGTCAACGTCGAGCGACTGCCCGGCTCCGGCGCGACCAAGGCGTCGGCCGACGTCGTGGTCGTCGATGACAAGCAGCAGGAGGCCGCCGCTGAAGCGACGCCGATCAGCGCGGATATCCGCGTCGATCTGGGGCAGAAGGTTCACCTGGTCGGTTTCGGCATCGATGGTCGTATCACCGGTCAGCTCGATGTACGTGAGCGCCCGGGTCGTGCGACGACGGGTCAGGGCCAGATCGGCGTCGACGGTACCTATAAGGCCTACGGTCAGGACCTGAAGATCGAACAGGGTCAGCTGTTGTTCGCCAGCACGCCCATCGACAATCCCGGCCTCAATATCCGCGCGGCGCGTACGCTCAACCCGAATGCCACGATCGACGACGGGCAGAAGGTCGGCCTGTACGTCTCCGGCACCGCGCAGCGTCCCATCCTCACCGTGTTCTCGAACCCCGTGATGGAACAGTCCGACGCCCTCTCCTACCTCGTCACCGGCAAGCCGCTGTCGCAGGTGAAGGGTGGCGAAGGGAACATGGTGGGTGCCGCCGCGCAGGCGCTGGGCTCAGCCGCTGGCGACCTGCTGGCGAAGAGTGTCGGCTCGAAGATCGGCGTCGACGACATCGGCGTATCGAACAACGATGCGCTAGGTGGCACCTCGGCATTCACCGTGGGCAAGTACCTCTCACCCCGGCTCTACCTCAGCTACGGCGTGGGCCTGTTCGACCCGGGTCAGGTCATCACCCTGCGCTACCTCTTCAGCCACAAGTGGAACTTCGAAGCGCAGAACGCGACAGACTTCAGCCGCGCCAGCCTCAACTACCGCCTCGAACGCTGACCGATGGTGCCGCGTCCCCCAGGCCGCGGCACCCAAAGGTAGGAGCCAGCCTGCTGGCGAACCCTCAACGCCGCTAAAGCCGACGAGGCGATGCCTCACACGTGGTTCCCACCCCCATCACGATCCACATGATTCCCTCGTCCCGATAGATACAGATATCGGAGACGAGTCATGACATCCCGCAAAGCCGAAGAGATCCAGCACGAAGGCGCTTCCGGTGGCTGGGGCTCCGTCTCCGGTATGGCCAAGGTGCTCCTGCGAGAAAAGCCAACGCCGGCCTCCCTCGACACCCTGCTTCACCAGAACAAACCCCACGGCTTCATGTGTACGTCGTGCGCCTGGGGCAAGCCAAAACATCCGCACAAATTCGAATTCTGCGAGAACGGCGCCAAGTCGACCCTGTGGGAGCTGACCTCGGATCGCTGCACGCCCGACTTCTTCGCCGCCCATACGGTTACGGAGTTGCTCGGCTGGCAGGACTACGACCTCGAGATGCAGGGTCGCCTGACCGAGCCCATGCGCTACGACGCGGCGACGGATAAATACCTCGCCTGCACCTGGGACGAAGCTTTCACAGGCATCGGAGCGACACTCAGGACGCTGGACCCGAAGTCCGTTATTTTCTACGCCTCCGGCAAGTCCGCACTCGAACAGTCCTACCTGTACGGACTTACCGCGCGCTTCTACGGCAACAACAACCTGCCCGACAGCTCGAACATGTGTCACGAAACGACCTCGGTCGGCCTGAAGCAGGTCATCGGGTCGCCGGTCGGGACCTGCGTACTCGAAGACTTCGAGACGTGCGACGTGATCCTCTACTTCGGCCAGAACCCGGGCACCAACAGTCCGCGCTTTCTCCATCCGCTGCAGGAAGCCGTTAAGCGGGGCTGCAAGATCCTCACGTTCAATCCCGTACGCGAACAAGGCTTGGTTCGCTTCATCAATCCGCAGAACCCGATGCAGATGCTGAGCGGCCACGCCACCGAGCTGTCGCACATGTATCTGCAGGTGCGCCCGGGCGGCGACATCGCGGCAATGATGGGTATGTGCAAGCATGCGTTCGCCCTCGATACGGCCCGTCGCGAAGGTGGCGAAGACGGTGTCTTCGACCGTGACTTCATCGCCCAGCACACCAGCGAGTTCGACGACTTCGCCACGAAGGTACATGCGACCGCGTGGCACGATATCGAACGCGAATCCGGTCTTACGCGTGCGGACCTCGAAGCCGCCGCGGACGTCTACGCCACCGCGAAGAACGTCATCGCCGTGTATGGCATGGGACTGACGCAGCATGTCCACGGAACTCAGTCCATCGGCATGCTGGTGAACATGCTGCTGCTTGGCGGTCATATCGGCCGCGACGGGGCGGGCGCATGCCCGGTGCGTGGTCATTCCAACGTTCAGGGCCAGCGTACGGTCGGCATCTCCGAGAAGCCGGAACTGGTACCGCTCGATGTACTCGCCAGGCAGTTCGACTTCGAGCCGCCGCGCGACAAGGGTATGGGTACGGTGGAGACCTGCGAAGGCATTCTCGCCGGCACGGTGAAAGGATTCATCAGCCTTGGGGGCAATTTCGTCCGAGCCATCCCCGACCAGGAGATCGTGGAGGCCGCGTGGTCCGCGCAGGCGATTACGGTCTATATCGCGACCAAGCTCAATCGCAGCCATCTCGTGCATGGCAAGGCCTCCTATCTCCTGCCCTGCCTCGCGCGTTCCGAGGACGACGTGCAGGCGTCGGGAAGCCAGTCCGTATCGATGGAGGACAGCTTCAGCCACATCCATGGCTCGATCGGCAAGCGGAAGCCGGCCAGTGAGCACCTGCGATCCGAGGTCGCCATCGTCGCCGGCATCGCCAAGGCGACGCTGCCTCCCAACCCGACATGGCGCTGGGATGAGTGGACCGCCGACTACGGCAAGATCCGCGATCTGATCGAAGCGACGTACCCGGACCAGTTCAAGGATTACAACGCGCGCATGTTCGATGCCGGCGGCTTCTATCGCGGGAATCCGGCGCGTGACCGTGACTGGAAAACAGAGACCGGCAAGGCAAGGTTCACCACGCCGACCGTTCTCTCGGCCGTCGGCGTCGGTGACGCGCCTGGCCGGTACCACCTGATCACGATGCGGTCCAACGATCAGTTCAACACGACGATCTACGGACATAGTGACCGGTTGCGTGGGCTCGAGGGCTCGCGATCCGTGTTGCTGATGAACCCGCAGGATATCGAGCGCGATGGGCTCCACGTGGGCGACGTGGTGTCGCTGGTTGGCGATGCTGGCGATGGCGCCGAACGGTTGGTGGGAGGCCTCACCGTTACGGCGTTCAATCTGCCTTCGGGCTGCGTCGGCGGGTACTACCCGGAAATGAACCCGCTTATGCCCTTGTGGTACCACGACGTGGATTCGAAGACGCCCGCGGCGAAGGGCGTGCCGGTGCGAATCTCCGCCGGAAAAAAACCCACATGAGCGGAGGACGCGGGATCAGCGCACGCGTGCGTTTCCGTTCTTATTGAAATGCCGATCGGTGGACGAACGCGGAAAATGTGCAGGTCAAGCGTGCCGAGAAAAATACTCTTTCGCCCGCCGGTTGACGTAGAAATAGAGAGCAATCGCCGTCAGCTGCGCTACGCCAAACAATAGAGATGAAACGACTTCCCACTCATCGAAGGGAATCTTATTGATGGCCTGGACAGCGAACGCGCATGGGTACAGAAGCAAAAATCCCAGCAGGTAGCACTCTCGGCTGAACCGGGCACGCTTGAGGATCATCACTCCGGATCCGACCAAGGTGCTGATCGCCAGTGTGAACAGCTCCCCGCTTCCGTTCGTCCACCACTCATGGGCACCTATACTGCGATCTCCGATCATGGCACCTCCAGGCAGAATCGTGGCGATCACGAAAGCGCCCGATGCCAAGGAGATAGCCGTCAGGAATCTCAGAATGCCAGGCATCGATTTGAGCGCACTCATAAGTTGGGTCACATTGCAAAAGAGGCTGTCGTTCAAGTATCACGCAACGCCTCCGGCTGCGAGAGCAATATGCCGGCGGTGAATTGCTTTTCAGCCGCATCTGCAAGGTTCGCAGATCGCCCGGTGACGCGATTGAAATCAGCGCCCCGAATGCAACCGATGCAGCAACTCAGCCTCAGTCAACGAAATCCCACATGTCTCCGCAATGTCCTTCGGCGAAGCCCCCTGCCGCGCAAGGCGCTGCGCGAGTGCCAGCGACCGGTCACTCGTGCTCCCCGGCTCGGAAGCAATCGTCACCGTCGGCGCACGACGCACCTGCTCTTCAATATCGCCAAGGCGATTCTCGAGGCGACGAAGCATCGTGTTGAGCGCCGTCGGATCGATGGCGGGTTCGGCCAGCGGTGCGGGCGTCTGCACGGGTTCGGCGACGGGCGCGGGTGCCGGTTTCGCGGGCGCGTGACCGAGGCGGCGGAACACCAGCAGCAGACCGACCAGGTTCAGGGCGGCGAGTGCGATGAGGATGTATCCGACGATCGGGTTCATGCGGGGTGGCTTCCGGGGTTAGCGGGGACACGGTAACTCAGTGGGGGGGAATTCTGAAGATGCAGGTTTGTGCGGGTGGGATCGCCAGCAGGGCTGGCTCCTACACAGAGAGCGGAAGCGGGAATCCCTGCTCTGCCGCTATCAGGCGCGGCAGAGGCGGGGGACGTCGACCAGGGCGATGAAGCCGTCGTCGCGGGTGATGACGCCGGTGACGGGGTCGTCGCGGCGGTTGGCGCGGCCGGGCGGTGGCGGGTCGACTTCGTCGGCGTCGAACTGAAGCATCTCTCCGATCACGTCGATGAGCATGCCGACCGCCGTTCCGCTGTCTTCGAAGACGATGACGCGGCGCGCGTCTTCCGCGCCCGGTTCGAGTGCGCCGTCGAGGCCGAAGCGGCGACGGCCGTCCAGCACGGGTACGATCTGACCGCGCAGGTTGACGATGCCGAGAACGTCTTCAGGACCACCCGGTACCGGCGTGATGTCACCCGGACGGATGACTTCGCGCACGCTGTTCAGCGCCACGGCGTAACGCTGCCCCTTGAGTGAAAAGCCCAGCCAGGCGCCCTGCGCGTTGTGTTGCGAGTCGGTCACGGACCCAGCTCCTTTTCCAGCCATTCGATCAGCGCCGTGGTGTTGACCACGCCGCACTTGGGTTCTTGCGACATGCCGGCCAGCCAGGGCCGCGTGGTCGCGCCGGTGCGCCACTGGATGGCGTCGGCATCGAGTTCCACCGGCTCGTCGACGACGATGCAGGCGATCGCCCAGCGGCGATGGCCGAGCAGAACGACCGATGACGACAGCGCTCCCGCCATATCCGGCGAGATGATCGCCGCCAGATCCGCGACCCGCGCTTCACCGCTGGGATGACGCCAGCGCCCGAGGCATACCGGGTTCGGTACATTGGGCGGCGACAAAGGCGGTATCGGCAGGACGTGACTCACGTCGGCCATCGGCACGGCCAGCTTGACGCCGGCGGCAACGCAAAGCAGGTAACGGTTGTCGACGGCCGGCGCAGCGGACTCGGACGGCGCGTTGCGCCAGGTCTCGATGGCCACCACTTTGACTTCGTTCGTGGGCACCACGGCCGGCACCGCCGCAGGCGTGAGCAGCTCGGCAAGATAGTCGGCGACGATCTGCTCGGCATCCTGCATGGCGCGCATCACGCGGCGGCATCCGTCGCGGGCGCGGTGGCCGACGCAACGGTGGAAGCGGCATCAACCGCGGGAGGCGCCAGCAATTCATCGAGCAACTGGCGATACGCCAGACCGCCGCGACGTGCGGCCGGCCACGAGGCGAGCGGCACACCAGCCGCACTGGCTTCGCGGATCTGCGTATCGGTAGGAATGACGGCCTGACTGACGCTGTCGCCGTATTGCTCGCGCAACTGATCCAGGCAGGCGCGCGAGGCGTGCGTCCGCGAATCGAACATCGTCGGAACAATCGTGCGTGGCAGCGGACGACCGCGCGAGCGCTCGATCATCGACAGGCTGCGCAGCATGCGCTCGAGACCGGCCAGCGCCAACGCTTCGGTCTGTGTCGGCACCAGCAGACGATCGCTCGCCGCCAGTGCGTTGACCATCAGCACGCCGAGCGTGGGCGGGCAATCGAGCAGCACATGGTCGAAGTCGGGCGCGAGCTCGGCGAGCGCCTGGGTAAGCACCAGCCCCATACCCGGACGCGTACCCAGCTGACGGTCCAGCGTGATCATCGCGGGCGACGCAGGCAGCACGCTCAACCGGTCCCACTGCGTGGCGTGCACCAGCGTGCGCACCGGCAGCGGGGCCGCACTGTTACCGATGCCGAACAGATCGTAGACGCTGCCATGCGCCCCGCCTTCGACGCCGATGTAACCGGACAGCGAGGCATGCGGATCCATGTCGACGAGAAGCGTGCGCTTGCCGGACGCGGCGAGCAGGCTACCCAGTGCGACCGTGGTCGTGGTTTTTCCGACGCCGCCCTTCTGGTTGGAGACCGCCCAGGTGATCATCAGCGATTTCCCCCGGCCGGCGCGGCCGCGGCATCGCTGTAGAAACGCGACGGGGCCGCCTTGTCGCTCATCACGACAATCAGCACGCGGCGGTTCCGGTTGCGTCCGTCGTCGGTATCGTTCGCCACGATCGGACGAAACTCGCCCCAGCCGACGATACCCACGCGATGCGGATCCACACCCGTCGTCGTCAGCAGACGCGCCACGGTAGCGGCGCGTGCCGCGGACAGCTCCCAGTTGGACGGGAACGTCGGCGTGGCGATCGGCGTGTTATCCGTATAGCCCTCGATACGCATCGGGTTCGGAAACGGCGCGAGGATGCCGGCCAGCTTGCGCAGCACGTCATCGGCCGGCGCCTGCAGTCTGGCGACACCGACCGGGAACAGCATGTCGGTCTTGACCTCGATCTCGAGCCAGTCCGGCGTCTGCCGCACGTTGACCAGACTCTTGTCGATCAGCGGCTTCATCGCCCGCTTCACTTCGTCGGAAATCTGGCTGAGGCTGGCGTCCTCGGTCTTGCCGACCGTGGTGTTCGCCGCCGTCGCGGTATTCGTGCTGGCCGCTTCCTGACGCTCGGCGGCGGCGCCTTCGTGACCGGGCAGCGGCAGGTTGCGCGGCGGAACGGGCACGTCGATGCGGGCGATGGGCGCGGCGGCCGGCGCACGCGACTGATTCGGCAACGGCACCTGCGCGGCGGGCGTCGCCTCGCGGATCGGCTCGATCACCTTGCCCGTGCCGTTGAAGGCTTCGTTGATGGACTGCGCCATCACCTTGAACTTGGTTTCGTTGACGGCCGATACCGCGTACATCACCACGAACAACGCGAGCAGCAACGTGATCAGATCGCCATAGGGGATCGCCCAGCGCTCGTGATTGATGTGCTCTTCGTGGTGGCGGCGCTTCACGAGAGGAACCCCTGAAGCTTGCTCTCGATGTGCCGCGGGTTATCGCCCTGGGCGATCGAGACGAGGCCTTCGACGAGGATCTCGCGCATCTGCGAACGCTGACGGGCCAGGCCTTTCAGGCGTGACGCCATGGGCAGCGCCAGCAGATTGGCCAGGCCGATACCGTAAATGGTGGCGACGAAGGCGGCCGCGATGCCGTGGCCGAGCTTGCTGGGCTCGGCAAGGTTCTGCATGACCGACATGAGGCCCATGACGGCACCGATGATGCCCATCGTCGGCGAGTACGCACCGGCGTTTTCGTAAACCTTGGCGGCTTCGATGTCGTTGTGCTCGCGTGCGAGCACTTCCACTTCGAGCACGGAGCGCATGGCGTCCGGCTCGGTGCCATCCACCAAAAGCTGAAGCCCCTTACGGATGAAGGGGTCCGATTCGCGCTCGATGGCGGGTTCCAGCCCGAGCAGGCCGGTGCGCCGGGATATCTCGCTCCAGCCGACGATGCGGCTGACGAGGTTTTCCGATTCGATATCCGGCGGGCGATACACCCACGGCAGCATGCTCCACGCACGCTTGAGTACCGGCCCCGGCGTCTGCACCAGCAGCGCGGCCAGGGTGCCGAGGAAGACGATGACGAACGCCGCCGGGTTCCACAGGGCATCGAGACTCGAGCCTTTGAGGATGGTCCCCACGATGATGACCACGAAGGCCAGGATCGTGCCGACGACGCTCACGATATCCATGTCAGACAGCCATCCTCAATGAAGGCAGCACCTGCCCGCTGTCATCGGCCAGACCGGCGAGGTCGAGCACGAGGGAGATACGCCCGTCACCGGTGATGGTCGCCCCGGCGACACCAGGAACGTCCTTGAGGAACGGGCCCAGCGGCTTGGCCATGACGTCTTCGCGGCCGAGCACTTCGTCGACCAGGCAACCCAGCGTCTGGTGACCGATCTGCACGACGACGACATGGCCGCCCTTCCCGCTCACCCCGGCCCAGTGACCGAGGTCGGCGAGCGGCAAGGCGCGCTGACGGTGCGACGCGACGATGCGGCCGTCGAGCTCCTGGATCTGACCGGGAACGAGCTCGAACACTTCGGTGACATTGGACAGCGGGAGCGAAAGCAGACGATGACCGACGCGAACCATCAGCACGCGCATGATCGCCAGCGTCAGCGGCACCGACAGGCGTACCGTGCTGCCATGACCGACACGCGAGTCGATGGACAGCGTGCCGCCCAGTTCGACGATCTTGGTCTTGACCACGTCCATGCCGACGCCGCGGCCGGAAATGTCGGACACCGTGCTGGCGGTCGAGAAGCCCGGGCGGAAGACGATTTCGTAGCATTCGCGCTCGTCCAGACGCGCGGCCTGCTCGGCGTCCATCAGGCCCTTTTCGACGGCCTTGCGGCGCAGGACCTCGGGATCCATGCCCTTGCCGTCGTCGGTGACGGTAATGACGATGCGGTCGCCGTACTGGCCAGCGGCGAGGCGCACCGTGCCCAGACGCGACTTGCCTTCGGCCGCGCGCACGTCAGGCATCTCGATGCCGTGATCCACCGCGTTACGCAGCAAATGCACGAGCGGATCGGCGAGCGCCTCGACCACGGTGCGATCGATATCGGTTTCTTCGCCTTCCGTGACGAGCTCGATCTCTTTACCGAGCTGGCGGGCGAGGTCACGAATGATCCGTGGGAAACGGGAGAACAGTTTGCCGACGGGCTGCATGCGCATGCGCAGCACGGCGTTCTGCAAGTCTTCCGCGACGCGCTCCAGCTCGCCGATGGCACGTTCCATCGGATCGTTGCCGCCGCGCGGTGCGAGGCTGGTGAGGCGGTTGCGCACAAGCACGAGCTCGCCCGCGGCGTCGACCAGGCTGTCGAGACGATGCGTGTCGACGCGAACCGTCGTGTCGGCGGCGGACGCGGCGCGCTTTTCGCCAGCCGCGGCGGGCGCGGCCTTCGCTGCGGGAGGAGCCACTGCCGGCGGTGCGGGTGCAGCGACGGGAACCACGGCGAGCGCAGGCGTCGAAGCGACAACGGGCGCCGCACCACCGACCGCGCCGGGCGCTGCCGTACCGTGAAGGGAATCCAGCAAGGCTTCGAATTCGTCGTCGCTGATCGCGTCGTTGTTCGACGGCAACGGTGCGGCAGCGACCACGGGTGCGGGCGTCGGTGCCGATGCGGAAACCGCTGCGCTGTCCGCGCCTGGCGCACCCGTGCCGTACAACGAATCGAGCAGCGCTTCGAACTCGTCATCGTTGATCGTCGCGGACGAGGCCGGTGCCGGCGCGCGGTCGGTGCGCGCGGCGTCGAGCATCGCCTCGAATTCATCTTCGATCGGGTCGTAGGCTTTCGGCGCGGAAGGTGCCGCGACCGGCGAAGAGATCGGTACCGCCAAGGCAACGGGAGCCGCGGATACGGCACGACCGGGAATCAGCAGCCGGTCGAGCAGCGAACGCGGCGCGGGCTCGATCGGCACGCCGCCATCGGCGGCGCGCATCATGTCGTTGAGCAGGTCGAGCGACTCGAGCAGCGCATCCATGAAGGCGGCGTTGAGCACGATCGTGCCGTTACGCGCTTCGTTCAGAAGATCTTCGCCACGGTGGCACAGCTCCACCATGGGATTGAGCCCAAGAAAGCCCGCACCGCCCTTCACGGTGTGGAACGCACGGAAGACCGCGTTCAGCAGCTCCGTGTCGTTCGGCGACGCTTCGAGATCCACGAGCTGCTCGCCCAGGCTCTCGAGCAGTTCGCGCGCTTCGATCAGGAAGACGTTGAGCAGCTCGTTGTCCAGCTCCACGCTCATAGCGGGCTCAGAATCCGAATTCGCTGAGGAGGCGATCCACTTCGTCCTGGCTGACCTTGTCCGCGGCCGGGGCATTGCCGCCCGCGAGCGAGCCGGTCAGACGGACCAGCTCGACCAGCGACGACTCAACCTTGGCCATGAACGCCTCGACCTGCGCCACGCGCTGACCGGAAAGATCCTGCCACGACTGGGCTTCGACCATTTCGCCCAGGCCGATGTCGCAGCTCTGCGCGAAATCGCCCACGCGCACGGCCAATGCCGTCGCGTTGGCGCCGAACGCCGGGTCGGCATGATCGAGCACCAGCACTTCGTCGGCCTGCTTCGCCAGCGCCTGGGCCTGCGGACGCAGCTTTTCGCTGAAGTCCAGCGTGCGGTGCGCCGCGGTCGAGCTCATCTCGAGCACGTCACGCAGATGCTTGCGCGCATCGCTCATGTTGCCCGGCACGCCGTCGGTCGAAATGTCCGAAGCGAGGCGGCGCACGGATTCGTGCAGGTCGCGCGCAAGGTGGCCCAGCGCCAGGAACAGGTGCTGCTCGCGGCTGCGGATAAGGTTGTCGAGTGCCTTTTCGAAGGCGGCGCCGTCGTCGGCCTCGAGCAGCTCGCGCAGTTCGGGGACGACCTCTTGGCCGGGGGAGAGCATCGTATTCATCGTTATTCCCTTAGCCCGCAGCCGCGGCGAGTCGTTCGAAGATCTTGTCGAGCTTTTCCTTCAGCGTGACCGCCGTGAAAGGCTTGACGACGTAGCCGTTAACACCGCTCTGCGCGGCGGCGATGATCTGGTCGCGGTTGTTCTCCGCGGTCACCATCAGCACCGGCAAGGACTTCAGACCGGCATCGGCGCGGATGGCGCGAAGCAGGTCGATGCCCGTCATGTTGGGCATGTTCCAGTCGGTGACGACGAGGTCGATCGGCTGCGAGCGCAGCAACGCGAGGGCCGCGTTACCGTCTTCGGCTTCCTGGATGAGCGTGTTGGTGAAACCCAACTCGACCAGGAGATTCCTGACGATGCGCCGCATGGTGGAAAAGTCGTCCACCACGAGGATCTTCATGTTCTTGTCCAAAACTGCTCTCCGCCACGTGCTTTTTCTTTACCGGCGACGGCACCGCGATGCCGTCACTGCTTGTCTTTCCAACCCGTCATGCGTGCACGCAGGCGAATCAGGGCCTGGCCATGGATCTGGCACACGCGCGACTCGCTCACACCCAGTACCACACCGATTTCTTTCAGGTTGAGCTCTTCATCGTAGTACAGCGACATCACCAGCTTCTCGCGTTCCGGCAGGCCGTCGATCGATTGCGCCAGCGCGTCGCGCAGGCCGTTCTTCTCGAAGTTGCCTTCCGGGCCCGAGGCATCGGGGTCCGCGACGTCGATCGCCGCGCCTTCGTCGCCTTCCGGCGCCGTGAGGCTCAGCAACCGCGCGCTCGCCGCGTCGGCCAGAATCTGGTTGTACTCCATGGCGTCGATACCCAGCCGCTTCATCACTTCCGCGTCTTCGGCGTCGCCACCCGTTTCGTTCTCGATCTGCCTCGTTACTTCAGCCACCTCGCGCAACTTCCGGTGGACGGAGCGCGGGGTCCAGTCCGTCTTGCGCAGTTCGTCCAGCATGGCGCCACGAATGCGGATGCCCGCATAGGTCTCGAAGCTGGCCGCGCGAGTCGGCGAGTAATTTCTTGCGGCCTCGAGCAGTCCGATCATTCCGGCCTGCATGAGGTCATTCGCGTCCACGCTTGGCGGCAGGCGGCCCATCAGGTGATAGGCGATCCGGCGCACCAGGGGTGCATGCGTTTTAACCAGTTGATCCGCTGGAACTCTAGTGATTTCAAGGTATTCGCTAGCGACACTCACAGCGGCAGCCCTCCCCCCATGTGGTTCCGTTCGGCGAAAAAGCCGATGCGACCCTGCACCCGGGGTTCGGGTTCACCCCATGTATCGACCGACCGGGCCAGATTCTTGAATCCCACCGCCGAGCGGCTGCTCGGCCAGGCGTCGACCACGGCCGCCTGGCGGCGGATGGCCTGACGCAGGTACTCGTCGTGCGGAACCATGCCCATGAAATCCAGGGACACGTCCAGGAAGCGGTTGGTCACGCGGGCCAGCTTCTCGAACAGCTGACGGCCTTCCTGCGCATGGCGGACCATGTTGGCGACGATGCGGAAGCGGTTCACGTCGAACTCGCGGCTCATCACCTTGATCAGCGCGTAGGCGTCGGTCAGCGAGGCCGGCTCGTCGCAGACCACGACCACCACTTCGTCGGAGGCTGCCGCGAACATCGACACGCTGTCGGAGATGCCGGCGGCGGTGTCGACGATCAGATATTCGGGGGCGACCGGGTATTCGTCGAAGGCGCGGATCACGGCGGCGTGCTCGATATTCGGCAGCTGCGCCATGCGGCGCGCGCCCGAGGTCGCCGGGATCACCTTCAGGCCGTGGTTGGCGTGGAGGATCAGGTCCTCGATGCGGCACTCGCCTTCGAGCATGTGGCCCAGATGGCGCGTGGGCTGCAGGCCCAGCAGCACGTCGATGTTCGCCATGGCCAGATCCGCGTCCAGCAGGACCACGTCATGGCCACCCATCGCGAGCGCCATGCCGAGGTTGACCGCCACCGTGGTCTTGCCCACGCCGCCCTTGCCGCCCGCCACCGCGATGCTGCGCGTGGGACGACGGTCGGCGAGCCAGTTGAGCCCAGCAGCCTGGGTGGAATCGACGTATGTGTTCATGAAGGAATTCACTGCCGTGAAGGGGTGTGCGGATGCGGATGCCGTGGTCACGTTACTTCAGTTCCCGGTGTCAGGCGATGGCTGGCGCGGTGGAGAAGCCGAAACGGTCGGCGAGAATCGCGTCGTCCGGTTCGTCGGTGCGCTGCTTGACGAGTTGAGCGGCCAGGCAGACGAGTTTGCGCGCATCCGCGGAGGCGATGTCTTCCGGCACGCGCTGGCCATCCGTGGTGTAGTCCAGCGGCAGTCCGTGGCGGATGACGGCCGACAGGGCACCGCCGATCAGCGGGGCCTCGTCGAGCTTGGTCAGAATCGCGGTCTGCGGCGCCAGCGGCGCGTAGGCACGGATCGCGTTGTCGATGGCCTGCGCCTGCGCGTTCGCGGCAAGCACGAGGCAGACACGCACCTCGGTCATCGCGCGCAGGGTGTCGAACTGCTGCTGGAGCTTGGGGTCGTTACCGGCCAGGCCGGCGGTATCGATCAGCACGGTGTGCTTGCCACGCAGCTGCAGCAGCACGTTGCGGAGGCTCTGTGCATCGTGGGCGTTGTAGACGCGCACGCCGAGCAGGCGGCCGTAATGTTCCAGCTGGGCGCCCGCGCCGATGCGGTACTGGTCGGCACTGATCAGCGCGACGTTCGAGGCGCCGTGGCGGAGCACCGCACGCGCCGCGAGCTTGGCGATGGTGGTGGTCTTGCCGACGCCCGTCGTGCCGACCAGAGCGGTGACGGCGCTACCGGCGGTATCGGCGTTGCGGCCGCTGGTACGGATGTTGCGCGAGAGGATGCCCAGCGGCAGGTAGCGGGCCTGCTCGGCGGTCATGCCCGGCGGCAGCTCGGCGCAGAGCGCGCGAGCCACGTCGCCGTCGATGCCCAGGCGGGTCATCTCGCGGAGCACGCGGGCGCGCAGCGGCTGGTCGCGGTCCATCTGATTCCAGGCGAGCGTGGACAACTGCACTTCCAGCATCTCACGCAGGCTGTTGATCTCGGCACGCACGCCATTGACGGCGGCGTCGGTGTTCGCGTTGTGGTTCGGGGCGACCGTCGCGGCGCGCACCACATCGGCGACGCTGGCGGCGAGCGCGGCGCTCGACTGACGCTGCGGCGCATTCGGATTCGCGACCTGCGGAGCGGCGGGCGCCGGAGCACCGCGCGTCACACGTTCGACAGCGGCGGCGGTCGCGGCCTTGGCCTGATCGATGCGGGCGGCGAAGTCGTTCTCGCGGCGCGCGCGGATCGGCGCTTCCTCGCGCTCGCGCGGCGGAAGATCGACACCGAAGCCGGCTTCACGCACCAGCGCTTCGTCGTAATCCAGCGCCGCGATGATCTCGATACCGTCGTCCAGCCGACGGGTCGACAGGATCACGGCATCCGGGCCCTGCTCGTCGCGCACCTGGCGCATGGCCTGGCGCATGTCGGGGGCTACGAAGCGTTTGATTTTCATGCGTTCGATCCTGTGTCCATGTTCATTCCCCACTTACCTGCCGAGCGCCGTCACCAGCTTGACGCGTCGGTTATCCGGAACTTCGTTGTAAGCGAGTACATGCAGGTTTTGGGCCACATGACGCGTGAAGCGCGAAAGCCATGGACGAAGCGCGGGAGAGACCAGCAATACCGCCGGTTCGCCGGCCGCTTCCTGACGTCGTGCGGCCTCGGCGACGTTCTGCTGAAGACGATCGGCCAGACCCGGCTCCACGGCCGCGCCGGTCGGACCGCCACCCTGCAGCGACTGCAGCAGGATCTGCTCGAGTTCCGGCGCCAAAGTAATGACGGGCACTTCCGAACCCAGGCCGGCGATCTCCTGCACGATCTGACGACCGAGCGTGACGCGTACGGCGGCGGCGAGCACGCCGGGATCCTGACTCTGACCCGCGTGCTCCGCCAGCGACTCGACGATGCCGCGGAAGTTGCGGATGGGCACGCGCTCGGCGAGCAGGTTCTGCAGCACCTTGACCACCGCGCCCAGCGACAGCCGCTTGGGCACGAGATCTTCGACCAGCTTCGGCGTCTGCTGAGCCAGACGGTCGAGCAGCTGCTGTACGTCCTGGTGGCCGATGAGTTCGTGGGCGTGGTTCTGCAGAATGTGCGACAGGTGCGTGGCGATGACGGTGGCCGGGTCGACCACGGTGTAGCCCAGCGTCTGCGCGTGCTCGCGCATGCCCGGCTCGATCCACACGGCATCGAGGCCGAAGGCGGGATCGCGCGTGGCGATGCCGTTGATCGTGCCGTGCACGCGGCCCGGATCGATCGCGAGCATGCGCTCGGTATGGATTTCGGCCTCGCCCATCGGCACGCCCATCAGCGAAATGCGATAGCCGTGCGGTGCGAGATCGAGGTTGTCGCGAATGTGGACGGACGGGACGAGAAAGCCGAGCTCCTGCGACAGCTTGCGACGCACGGATTTGATCCGCGCCATGAGCTCGCCGCCCTGCGCCTTGTCCACCAGCGGAATCAGGCGATAGCCGACTTCCAGGCCGATGGTGTCGACCTGCGCCACGTCTTCCCACGAGAGTTCGAGACGCTCGGCCGGCGGCGCGGACTCCAGCGCCAGATCGGTACCCGGGGCACCCGGCGTGCCGGTGGCGCCACCCTCGGCAACGAGGTTCTTGCGCTGCTGCAGCTTCCACGCGGCAAAGCCGGCGCCACCGGCCAGCAGAAGGAACGGAATGTTCGGCATCCCGGGGATCAGACCCATCGTGCCGAGCACGGCGGCGGCCACGCCCAGCGCCTTGGGCTGACCGAACAGCTGGCCCATCACGTGCTTGCCCATCTCCTGCGACTTGGACACGCGGGTGACGATGACCGCCGTGGCGATCGAGAGCATCAGGCCGGGGACCTGGGCGACGAGGCCGTCACCAATGGTCAGCAGCGTGTAGGTACGCGCGGCTTCGCCGGCCGACAGGCCATGCTGGAACATGCCGATGAAGAAGCCACCCAGCATGTTGATGGCGAGGATGAGCATGCCCGCCGTGGCATCGCCGCGGACGAACTTGGACGCACCGTCCATCGAGCCGTAGAAGTCGGCTTCCTCACGCACTTCCTGGCGGCGCTCGCGCGCCTGTTCCTGGGTCAGCAGACCGGCGTTGAGATCGGCGTCGATCGCCATCTGCTTGCCGGGCATGGCGTCGAGGGTGAAGCGGGCGGTCACTTCGGACACGCGGGTGGCGCCCTTGGTGACGACCACGAAGTTGATGATGGTGAGGATGGCGAAGACGACGAAACCGACGGCGAAGTTGCCGCCGATGACGAACTCGGCGAAGGCCTCGATGACCTTGCCCGCGGCGCCCGGGCCGTTATGACCGTGCAGCAGCACCACGCGGGTGGAAGCGATGTTCAGCGCCAGGCGCAGCAAGGTGGCGAACAGCACCACCGTCGGGAACGAGGCCAGCTCCAGCGGGCGCATCACGTACATGGTGGCGAGCAGGATCACCAGCGACAACGCGATGTTGAAGGTGAACAGCAGGTCCAGCATGAAGGGCGGCAGCGGCAGCATCATCATGCCGAGCATGATCAGCATGGCGACCGGCGCCGCCACGCCTCGGCGGCCGATCTGCCGGAACGTACCCATCAGGTTGGTGGAAGCGGCCATTCGTCAGTTATCCATGCGGTAGGGGCCGAGCAGGTCCGGGTCGATCTCCTGCTTCGGTAGCTCCGGCGGGAGATCGCCCATGGCGATCGCCTGCTTCAGCCGGAACACGTAGGCCAGAATCTGGGCCACCGCGACATACAGCGCCGACGGGATTTCGCGTCCGATTTCCGTAGTTGCATACAAGGCTCGTGCCAACGGAGGCGCTTCGACCACAGGAATCTTCGCCCCACCCGCCACATCGCGGATCTGCTGGGCCAGGACGTCCACACCCTTGGCCACCACGCGGGGCGCTCCCATGCGGTTTTCGTCGTATTTCAGGGCCACGGCGAAGTGCGTCGGGTTGGTCACGATGACGTCCGCCGTGGGCACGTCTTCCATCATCCGGCGGCGTGCCATCTGATGCTGCATCTGCCGGACTTTTGACTTCAGCTCGGGACTGCCCTCGCTTTCCTTGTGCTCGTCCTTCACCTCCTGCTTGGTCATCTTCATCTTCTTGGTGAAGCTGTACTTCTGCCAGGGCGCGTCGACCAGGGCCACGGCGCCCAGCGCCACCGCGAAGATCAGCGAGGCGTGGCCGAAGATCCCGAAGGCGCGGGCGATCCCTTCGGCCACCGGACCCGTGCCGCCCATGTACATCTCGGTCGTGCTTTTTCGCAGGAACCAGACCAGCGTGCCGCCGATCAGGATGAGCTTGAGCACCGACTTGCCCAGCTCGACCAGGCCGTTGAGGGACACCAGCCGGCCGAAGCCCTTGATCGGGTCCAGACGGTCGAACTTCGGAATGAGCGCCTCGAAGGAAAAGTTCAGTCCGCCCATGAGGGTCGGCGCGGCCACCGACGCGATCATCGTCGCGATGAACACGGGCGCCAGCATCCAGAAACCTTCCATCACGGCGGTCATCATCGCGTGGTAGAGGCCATTGGCGGCGAACAGGTCATCGCGCCCGTAACGCAGGCCGACATGCATGATGTTGGCCGCGTGCATGGACATCTGGTCGCGCGAGGCGATCAGGGTGGCGACGCCCGCCAGCACCACCACGGCGGTCGACAGGTCGCGCGAGCGCGGCAGATCGCCCTTCTCGCGGGCTTCGCGAAGGCGTTTGTCACTGGGTGATTCGGTTTTGTCCTCGTTGTCGGCGCCCTCGGCCATGGCCGGTTACCTCCCGATCAACTGGCGCATGGTGTCCCACGCGGCCGTCTGCAACGAGTCGAACGCACCGGGAAGGGCGCGCAGCGAGAGCCATACGGCGAGGACGCCGAGGCAGATCGTGATCGGAAAGCCGACCGCGAAGAGATTCATCGATGGCGCCGAGCGGCTGATGGCGCCGAAACCGAGGTTGACCACCAGCACCGCGGTCAGGGCCGGCAGGGCGACGCGCACGGCGCCGGAGAACAGATGCGACGCGAAGCTCAGGACGCCCCACAGGCCATCGGCGCCGATGCCACCGTCGCCCACGGGCATGCTGCGAAAGCTGTCGGCCAGCAGCGAAATGAGCTGGAGATGGCCGTTCAACACCAGGAACATCAGGGTGACGAGCATCGTGTAGAACTGGCTGATGACCGGCGTGGTGCCGCCGACACCCGGGTTCACCGTCTCGGCGAAACCCAGGCTCATGGCCTGCGAGAGGAACTGGCCGCCAAACGCCACGGCCTCGAAAACCAGCTTGAGGATGAAGCCCAGCGCCGCGCCGATCAGCACCTGCTGCGACATCACGGCCACGCCCGCGGCCGACAGCGGCCGGATATCCAGCGGCGCCAGCGGGGCCAGCACCATGGTCAGCAGCACGGTCAGACCGAGGCGGATACGCATCGGGATCATCGTCGAGCCAAGTACCGGCGCGACCAGCATGAGCCCGGAGATGCGGGCCAGCGCCCACATGGCGCCGCCGACCCACCCCTCGAGCTGGCCCAGGTCGATCGGCATCAGCGCACCGCCTGAGGCAGGCTCTCGATGAGCGTGCGGGTGAACTGCACCAGCGTACGCAGCATCCACGGGCCGGTGATGATCATCACCAGCGCCATGCAGATCAGCTTCGGGATGAAGCTCAGGGTCTGCTCGTTGATCTGGGTCGCGGCCTGGATCATGCCCACCAGCAAGCCCACCGCCAGCGCGGTGAGCAACAGCGGGGCACCGATCAGCATGGCGACGTGCAGCGCCTGCTGGCCGAACGCGATGACCGATTCCGGCGTCACTGGAAGAAGCTCCCCGCCAGCGTGCCGAGCAGCAGTGTCCAGCCGTCGACCAGCACGAACAGCATGATCTTGAACGGCAGCGAGATGATCATCGGCGAGACCATCATCATGCCCATCGACATCAGCACGGAGGCCACGACGAGGTCGATGATCAGGAACGGGATGAACAGCAGGAAGCCCATCTGGAAGGCGGTTTTCAGCTCGCTGGTGACGAAGGCGGGCAACGCCACGCGATACGGCACGGCGTCCTTGTCGGCGTACGGCTGCTCGCCGGCCAGCCTGGTGAACAGCTGCAGGTCGGGCTCACGCGTCTGCTCGAGCATGAAGTGACGGAACGGTGCGGCGGCCAGCGGCAGCGCGTCCTGCACGGTCATCTGACCGTCCATGTACGGCCTGATCCCGGCGTCATACGCCTTGTTGATCACCGGCGTCATCACGAACAGGGTGAGGAACAGCGACAGCCCCAGGATCACCTGGTTGGGTGGCGTGCTGTTGGTACCCAGCGCCTGGCGCAGGAAACCCAGGACGATGATGATCCGCGTAAACGAGGTCATCATCAGCAGGATCGCCGGCAGCGCGGTGAGCGCCGTCATCAGCGCCAGCATCTGGATCGACAGCGACCAGGTCTGGCCGCCATTGGCGCCCGGCTGCACGTTCAGCAGCTGAATGCCCGGCGGATCCGCCGCGAACGAAGCCAGCGGCAACAGCAGCGACACAAAAAAAGCCACCCACAGGCAGCAGCGCCTGAAGGAGCCCGCCCCGCGGGCGACGCGAGCCCCCCTCACGACCGCTTCCACTGAGCAAGCACGTCCCGAAACCCACGCATCTGAGGGGCCGCGGGCACGGAAGGATCGTCCGACACCGGCGTCTCCAGCACATGCAACGTACGCAGCCCGCCCGCAGGCGACGCACCCACCAGGATCTGCGTGCCGCCAACCTCCAGCAACATCACTTTTTCCTTGATGCCCACGGGCATCGATTCGATGACGCGGATCTTCCGGCCACCCGGACTCACCCGTGCCTGAGCACGACGAGCCATCCAGCCGACGAAGAAAATGAGCGCCACGACGCCGAGCAGGCTGATCAGGACGCGGACCAGTTCCGCGCCCGAATCGACCGCCGGAGCGGCGACCGGAGCCGCCATCAGGGCGCAGGGAAGGGAGCCACCGGCGAAGGCGGCGACAGTACGGCGCATGGGAATCACCGCAGCTTGCGGACGCGCTCGGCCGGGCTGATCACGTCGGTCAGCCGGATACCGAACTTCTCGTTGATGACGACGACTTCGCCGTGGGCGACCAGCGTACCGTTGACGAAGACGTCCAGCGGCTCACCGGCGGCGCGGTCGAGTTCGACGACGGAGCCCTGGTTGAGCTGCAGCAGGTTGCGGATGCTGATCCTGGTCCGGCCCACTTCCATGGCCATGGTGACCGGCACATCGAGAATGACGTCGAGGTTGACCTCGCTGCCGAGCCCCATGGTCCGGGCCAGGGCGGCATCGGTGCCTTCGATATTGTCGAGCGTGGATTCGTTCATGTCCGTTCCAGAGTGTCGTTACCGGGTTACGGGAGCTATGAAGCAATCCGCGTGCCACGCTGTCGAAACGCTGGAGACTGTAAATTTACCGTGTTTTTTCAGTGCTTTGAACGACGCTTTCCGGTCACGTCTCGCGCCCGGAAAGTGACGCTCGGCGGAAACCTGACGCTCGACGGCAGTTAGTCACCGAGCCGGTCCATTGACGGCAGTTCACGCCAGTACGGGCATCGGCTCCGTCGTGGTCACCGGCATCGCCCTGCCCTCGCCGCGCTTGCGCATCAGAGAATCGAACTGCACCGCCTTGTTGCCTCCGGAGTTGGCCATGCGGCCCCGGAAAATAGGCACGTCTTCGGCAAAGACCGTTGCCGTTTCGGGCAGGCTGATCGGGATGATGTCGCCCTTGCGCAGGTGCAGGAAGTCGCCGATGGTCAGGCGCGCTTCGGCCAGCATCGAGGTGATCTCCACCTCCGCATCGAGAATTTCCTCGTGCAGGTTCTGGATCCAGCGCTCATCGCGCTCGGCCCGGTCGCTCTGCACACCGGCATCGAGCAGTTCACGGATCGGCTCAACCATGGAATACGGCAGCGTGAGATGGACTTCACCGCCGCCGCCGTCGAGCTCGATATGGAAGCGCGACACCACCACCGTCTCGGTCGGGCTGACGATGTTGGCGAACTGCGGGTTGATCTCGGAATTGAGGAACTCGAACTGCATCTTGAGGACCGGCGCCCATGCTTCCGCCATGGCCGAAAAGGCCTCCGCCAGCACGATCTGGATCACGCGGTTCTCGGTCGGTGTGAAGTCGCGGCCCTCGATACGCGCGTGGTAGCGGCCGTCACCACCGAAGAAATTGTCGATCACCGTGAACACCAGGCGCGGCTCGAACACCATCAGCGCGGTACCGCGCAGCGGCTTGATGCGAATGAGGTTGAGATTGCTCGGCACCGCCAGCGAGTGAACGTACTCGTTGAACTTGGTCATCTTCACGCCAAGCACCGACACTTCGCAGGACTTGCGCAGCACGTTGAACAGGTTGGCGCGGAAATACCGGGCGAAACGGTCGTTGACCATCTCCAGCGTGGGCAGACGCCCGCGCACGATACGGTCCTGCTGGGTGAAATCGTAGTCGTGCACACCGCCCGGTGGCGGCAGCTCGACCTCGGTTTCGACGGCGCCGCCTTCCACACCCGCGAGCAGGGCGTCGATTTCTTCCTGGGTGAGAATGTCGCTCATGGCTGCGGGTGTCCCGTCACTGCATGATGAAGCTGGTGAAATAGACCGCGTCCACCCCGGGGCGACCGATCTTTTCCTTCAGCACGCGCTGAATCTCGGCGAGCGCGGCGGCCTGCAGCTTCTGCTTGCCCTTGACGTCGGACAGGGACTTGACGTCCTGCGCGGAGAACAGCATCAGCAAGGCATTGCGGATCTCGGGATCGGCTTCCTTCGCCGCGGCGATCGCCTCCGGGTCGTGAGACATGACGTTCACACCGACCTGAAGGAAACGCAGCGCCGCCTCGTCCTGGAAATTGACCACGAAGGCCGGATCCAGCTGCAGATAAACCGCCGGTTTGGCCTTGGCCGCCGCGGCGGCATCGGCCGCACTCGTCTTGCCGTGGCCGCCCTTCATCAGAAACCAGCCGCCCGCACCGCCCGCCGCCAGCACGATGACCGCGCCGATGATCAGCAACTTGCCCTTGCCCTTCTTCTTTACGGGAGCGCCTTCGGGCGCGTCCATCTGTGCTGCGGCCATGCGTGAAAAACCTCTGTGATGCGAATGCGATGTCGTCGTTGCCCGATGGGCTCACGGGTATTGTTGCAAGCGACGTGCCATCTGCGTACATGTAGCGCGATGCGCATCCCGCCTCGCGTCGCGCCGTCGTCGCCCCGAATACGCGTTGTCGCCGCGACGACGAATTGACGCGCGCCAATTCGTCGTCACCCAATCGATCGTCAGGCCACTTCGTCGACCAGACCGCGGGATACGCGCGAGGTCGCCAGGGTGACCGTCGCGCCCTGTGCATCGTCCGCGCCACCCTGCCCCGCGCCGCCGTTGCCGGCATGCCCGTCATCCTGCCCGGTCTGGCGCTGACCCACGTCGGTCTGGCCGAGCGACAGGCCGTGATGCGCCAGCATGGTGTCGAGCTGCGAGAGCGTCTGCTGGACGGCATGCACCGCTGCCGGGTGCTGCGCCATGATCGCGACATTGACCTTGCCGCCGTCGACATTCACGCGGACGTCCATGCTGCCCAGCTCTTCGGGGTGCAACTTGATCCGCGCTTCCTTGACGTCACCACCGCCCATCCAGGCGATCTGCTCGCCCAGTTCCTGGGCGAACTGCGGCGAGGTGGCGGCCTGTGTGGCCTGTACCTGCAAGGCCGCGCCGTCCACCGGTGCCAGACCGGGCGTATGGGTCAGCGGCATCGGGCTGGTCGTCGGATCGGAAGGCGACGCGGCGTCCTCCTTTCCCGTGCCCACGGTCACCGTGCGCGCGGCCAGCAGCGCAGCCAGCGGGGATCCGGCGGCCGTCGACGCGGTCGCATCGGCAAGGGCACCGGCGCCCTCGGTCGACGCCAGCATCGCACCCTTGCCGTCGCCACCCGTCACGGCGGCAGCGGCAGCGTTCGGCAGACCCATGGCCAACGCGCCAGCGCTGAGATCGCCCGTCTTCCCGGCGACGCCCTTCAGGGCACCCAGCGTCTTTGACGCCAGTTCGGTCACCTTCGGCGGTACGCCGATCAGGGCGAGCATCGTGCTGGCAATGGACGTGTCGTCGTTGTCGGACGTGTCGTCCTTCTTCGCGTCATCCTGATTGGCGCTCTTATCCGCTTTCGTACTCGCGACCTTGCCGTCATCGGCTTTGGCAGACGTCGTGCTCTTGTCGTCGCGCTCATCGGCACTGTCGTCCTTCGCCTTACGCGTGTCGGACGGTGCGTCGCCGCGGCTGCTGGCATGGGCGTCAGCCGCATGCGGCCTGACCGTGCCGCCGGCGCCGGTGCGCGCCTGGGCGTGCGCGCTGTCGAGCACCGCATCGAAGCGCTTCGACGGGGTCGTGTCGTCGTTCGCCCTGGCCGTCGCGTTCGACGCGGACGTGGGTGCCTGGCTGACCGGGCGGGCAAGGTTGAGGGCGACAGTGGCGTTATTCATGCGGTGCTTCCGGTGAGATCATGCCGAGCCCCTGGGGTTACGGCGGTACTGCGAGCGCTCGTCGGCCTGTTCCTGCTCCCGACGATCCTGTGACTTACGTTCCTGGTCGCGATACCTGGTGGTCACCGACTCGAGCGCCTTGGCACGGCCGCGGGCCTCCGCCCACGACTGGCGCGCTCGTTCGAGCCCCTGCTCACGACGCTGGACTTCGCTCATCTGCTGCACGATGGCCATGTCGATCTTCTGCAGGAACTGCTGCCGGTTGAGCAACGCGCTGACGCCGATGCCATCGGGCATCGCCGCGTACTCGTTGCGATAGCGACGCAGCTCGGCCAGCTGCTGTTCGCTCTCTGCAAGCGTCCGCTGATGCGTGGCGAGCGCACGCGTCGCGTCCTCCGCCTTCTCCGCGGCGATATCGACAACGGGTTGCAGGCGGTCGGCACGCGAGGCCATCAGTTAGTCCTCGCGACATCGACGAGGCCGGCTTCCGCATCGGCCAGATCCACCGGCACATCGGTTTCCTGCTGCAGGAAGGCCGAAAGACGCGGATACAAGGCAATCGCCTCGTCCGTACGCGGATCGCTACCCTTCTGGTACGCCCCCACCGCGATGAGGTCGCGCTGCTGGCGATACGCCGAATACACCTGGCGAAAGCGCTGGGCGGAACGCATGTGATCCTTGCTGACGACCGCCGGCATGACGCGGCTGATCGACGCTTCGATGTCGATCGCCGGGTAATGACCGGCTTCCGCCATGTCGCGCGACAAGACGATATGACCGTCGAGAATGGCGCGAGCGGAGTCGGCGATCGGATCGTGGCGGTAATCGTCGCCTTCGGTGAGCACGGTGTAGAACGCCGTGATCGAGCCGCGACCTTCCGCGTCGTTGCCCGCGCGCTCCACCAGCGCCGGCAACATCGCGAATACGGACGGCGGATAACCCTTGGTGGCCGGCGGTTCGCCGATCGCGAGCGCGATCTCGCGCTGCGCCTGGGCATAACGGGTGAGCGAATCCATCAGCAGCAGGACGCGCTTGCCCTGGTCGCGAAAATGCTCGGCCACGGCGGTCGCGACCTGAGCGCCGCGCAGGCGACTGAGCGGCGGCGCGTCCGCGGGGGCGGCGACGACCACCGCGCGACGGCGACCTTCCTCGCCCAGCGTATGGTCGACAAATTCTTTTACTTCGCGGCCTCGTTCGCCGATCAGGCCGACCACGACGACGTCGGCGTCGGTGAAACGGGTCATCATGCCCATCAGCGTCGACTTGCCGACGCCGGAACCGGCGAACAGGCCGATACGCTGGCCGCGACCGACGGTCAACAACGAGTTGATCGCGCGCACGCCGACATCGAGCGGCGTATCGATCGGCTGGCGCAGCATCGGGTTGATCGGGTCGCGGCGCAGCGGTACCCGTTCGCGCGCCAGCAACGGACCCTGACCGTCGAGCGGGACGCCGTCGGGGCCGATGACACGACCGAGCAGCGAATCACCGACGGGAATGCCGGACACGGCGGCCACCGGCGTGACGCGCGCATTGGGCAGCACACCGTGCATTTCACCGGTGGGCATCAGCAGAAGCCGGCCATCGGAAAAACCGACCACTTCCGTTTCGAGCTGTTTGCCGTTCGCCGAGGTCACCATGCAGCGGGCACCGACCGGCGCTTCGCAGCCGACGGCCTCGAGCGTAAGCCCGACGACGCGGCGAAGCTTGCCTTCGGCCTGCATCGGGCTGACGCCCTCGGCGCTTGCGCGCTGCGCCGCCAGCGATTGACGCCAGTGCGCGACGCGTCCGGCGGTATGCGATTCGGCGTTCATGCCGGCTCGTCCAGCACATCGGCTTCCGCCTCTTCGACACGGCCTTCCAGCACGCTGTCGATCACTGCTGCCAGTCGCGTCCGGAGGCGCGCGTCCAGGCGCGAGTGCTCGCTCTCCAGGCGCACGTCACCGCGCTCGAGCGCGGCGTCGTCGACGATCGAACCCTCGTGATCGACCGACGACCGGTGCTCACGCACGATCGCCGCATCCGCCGGGTTGAGGTGAATCTTCAGCTGACGGCTGCCAGCCGGCAGCACGTCGACGGCCTGACGAACCACGTCGACGATCTTTTCGGGGCGCGTCGCGATCTCATATCCCAGCACGCGCTCGGCGATGACGGTGGCGAGCACGGCGAGATCACCGGCCACGTCGGCGTCGAGATCCGCGAACGGGCGCTCCACGGCGGCGAATAAGGCGTCGAGACGCGCGACCTGTGCATCCAGTTCGCGCTTCGCCATCGCACGACCTTCGCTCAGGCCGGCATGGAAACCCTCTTCGCGAGCCTGGCGCTCGATCGCTTCGATCTCGGCCACGGTGGGCCGGTGCGGACCATCGTCCTCCTGCTCGACGACCTCGCGCGGATCGGGACCACCCACGACGGGCAGCTCCCAGCGTTCGAACTGGTCGACGCGCTCGCGGGCGAGGATCGAGGTAAGGCTCATCAGACGAACTCTTCCCCGCCACCGGCGAGATTGATCTGGCCCGCGTCAGCCAGGCGGCGCGCGGTAGCCAGCACTTCCTTCTGTGCCGCATCCACCTCGGAGAGACGGACCGGACCCTTGACCTCGAGGTCGTCGCGCAGCATGTCGGCCGCACGCTTGGACATGTTGGCGAAGATCTTCTCGCGAATGGCCACCTCGGCACCCTTGAGGGCCGTGATGAGGCGCGCCGAAGGTACTTCGCGCAGCAGCGTCTGCATGCTGCGATCGTCGAGGTCGGCGAGGTCGTCGAAGACGAACATCAGTTCTTCGATGCGCTCACCCAGGCCCGAATCGATGCCGCGGATCGACGCCATGAGTTCGGCCTCACGCGAGGTTTCCATCGCGTTGAGGATATCCGCGGCCGCCTTGAGGCCACCGACGGTCGCCGACTTCAGCTTGTTGGAATTGCCGGAGAACTGACGTTCCATGATTTCGTCGAGTTCGTTGAGCGCGTGCGGCTGCACACCGTCGAGTGTGGCGATACGCATCACCACGTCGCTGCGCGTACGGCCTGGCAGGTAGCCGATGACTTCGGCGGCCTGATCGGACTCGAGATGCGCCATCACCAGCGCGATGATCTGCGGATGTTCCTGCCCGATCATCTCGGCGATGGCACGGCTTTCCATCCACTTCAGCGATTCGAGACCCTTGCTGCTGCGACCGAGCAGGATGCGGTCGATGAGACCGCCGGCCTTGTTCTCACCGAGTGCGTTGACGAGGATGCGGCGGATGTATTCCTCGGTGCCCACGCCGATCGACGTATGCTGACCGACGTCTTCCTGAAGCTTGGTGAGCACCAGCTCGACCTGCTCCTTGCTGACGTTCTTCAGCGCGGCCATCGCCGAGCCCACGGCCTGCACGTCGCGTGCGCCGAGGTGTTTGAGGATGGACGCGGCGTCTTCTTCACCCAGGGTGAGAAGCAGGATCGCCGCTTTTTGTGCGCCCGTCAGGGCTTCTTTCGACTCAGCTGCCATCGTCGGATACCCAGCTCTTCACGACCTGCGCGATCTGCTTCGGATTTTCGGCGGCCATACGCTTGGCGAGACCCACCTTCTGTTCGTAAGCCAGCAGCGCGGGCGAGCCCAGCTGCGGCGAGGACGTGCTGACACGATCCGGCGACATGTCGTCGTCGTCCACCATGACCGACACCGAAGGCATCGGACCGGCGAGCGCGACGTTGTTCATGGCGATCGGCGCGGGCTTGAGCAGCCCCTTGAGAATCGGGCGCAGGACGAAGAAGCCGACGATCAGCGCGATCATCACGCCCAGCCCCTGCTTGATCAGGTCGAGCATGCCGGGACGCTCGTAGAACGGCATGCCCGGCGGCTCTTCCTCGGCGACGGCGGCACGGAACGGCTCGTTGATGACACTGACGCTGTCGCCCCGGTCCGCGCTGAAGCCCACCGCGTTCTTGGTCAGTTCGGTCAGGCGGGTCAACTCTTCCGGCGTGAACGACACGCTCTTCATCTTGCCGTCTTTGTCCGGCACCTGCTTGTTGTCCACGACCACGGCCACCGACAGACGCGCCACCTTGCCGGCGGGGTCCGTGACATGGCTGACGGTGCGATCGAGTTCGTAATTGCGCGTCGCGTTCTGCGACTGCTGCGTCGGCGTGGCGGCGGTCTGCGTGCTGGCGTTCTGGCCTGCGGCGGGCTTGCCGTTGCCGGCGGCCGGGTTGGCCGCCGTCGGATTACCGCCGGTGTTCGGCGGCTGGTTGCTCAGCGCACCAGGGACACCCGCGTTGCCGTTCGGCTCCGTACGCGTGTCGCTGCTGGTCTGTTCGCTGCGCAGCGCCGGGTTCTCGTGGTTGAACACCTCGCTGGCCTTCTCCGTCTGCGAGAAGTCCAGGTCGGCGAAGACCTGGGCACGCACCTTACCCGCACCGACGAGCGGCGTGAGCAGGTCCTCGACGCGCTGCGTGTAGGTGGCTTCGATGCGATTGGACAGGCGAAGGCGGCTGTCGCCGATCGCGGAGGCGCTGTCCGGGTCGCTGACGGTGAGCAGGTTGCCGGTCTGATCGATCACCGACACCTGGCGCGTATCGAGGTCCGGCACGCTGGCAGCCACGAGATGAACGATGGCGGCCACCTGGCCCTGATCCAGCTGGCGACCGGGATAGAGCGACACGACCACCGACGCCGAAGCCGGCTTGTTGTCGCGCACGAAGGCGGAAGGCTTCGGCAGCGCGAGGTGCACGCGCGCGCCACGTACCGACTGCAGGCCCGCGATGGTATTGGAGAGGTCCGTTTCGAGCAGCGACTGGTAGCGCGAGCGCTCAGCCATATCGCTCATGCCGAACGGCGAATCGGCCTGCGGCAGCGCGGCGGCGGCACTGCCCTGCGGAAGGCCCTGGCCCGCCAGCTTGAGGCGCACGCCGGCGACGTCGGCGGCCGGGACGAAGATGGAACTGCCGTCCGTGCTGAGCGTGTAAGGGGTATTGCCGGCCTGCAGCGCCTGCGTGACCGCGGCGGCGTCCTTCTGCTCGAGGCCGCCGTAAAGCAGACCGTAGTTCGGTGCGCGCGACCACATGACCGCGGCGATACCGATCGCCACCGCACCCGCGATACCGGCAAGCATGAAGAGCTGACGGGCGGCCGGCGTCTGCGACAGGGACTTCAAAGAGTCCATGCGCGAGGCCGTGCTGCTATCCGTGGTGGCGACGCCGTTATCTGCCATGGGGAAACTCGAATCCTGTGAGGTTGCTCATGCCGGATCGGATCAACGCGATCAGATCGACATGTTCATGATTTCTTTGTACGCATCGACCATCTTGTTGCGCACTTCGGTCATGGCACGGAAGGAGAGATCCGCCTTCTGGCCCTGAATCATCACTTGCGCCAGATCGATACCCGGGTCCCCGCGCTCGAATGCCGACGCCATCTGCGATGCCTTGGCCTGCGACTGCGCGACACCGTCGATCGACTGTTTGAGCACGTCACCGAAGGAACCTTTCGCCGCCTGCCCCGTTTCGCCGACACCCCGGATCGCGGGCATCTCGGTCTGCGCGCTGATGCGGCGCATCTGGAGCAGCAGGCTGTTCACATCGATCGTGGTCATGACGGTTTTCCAACGCGTTATCGGCTTACCGACACCCGATGCACGAGGTGTGCCAAACCGACGCGACTCAACCGGCCTGCACGGTTTCCGACAGGCCGTACTTGCGCAGCTTCTCGACCAGCGTGGTGCGCTGGACGCGCAGCAGCTTGGCCGCATGGGCGACGACACCGTTGGCCGAGTTCAGCGCCTGACGGATCAGGCCGATCTCGATACCCGCCAGGTGGTCCTTCAGGTCGAGGCCACCGAGCGGCAGCACCGCCGGATCGCTGTCGTTGGAGAAACCGAAGGTCTCGACCACCGGCTCCGGCTCGGCTTCCATCATCGCGATGAGTGCCGCACCCGATACTTCCTCGATCGGAAGTGCGCCCCGGTACTTTTCCGGCAGGTCGGCCGCACGGACCTCGCCCTGCGGCATGAGGATGGCCATACGCTCGACCAGATTGGACAGCTCACGCACGTTGCCCGGCCACGGGTGACGGCACAACGCGGTCATGGCGCTCGGCGCGAAGCGCACCGAGGTCAGACCACGCTGCAGCAGGCGCTGGTTGAACTCGGCGATCAGCGCAGGCAGGTCTTCGAGACGCTGGCGCAGGGCCGGCATTTCCAGCGGGAACACGCTCAGGCGATAGAACAGGTCTTCGCGGAAACCGCCGCGCTCGATGGCACCTTCGAGGTCGCGATGGGTCGCGGCGATGATGCGCACGTCGCAGCGCTGCGGGCGGTTACCGCCGACGCGCTCGAAAACGCGCTCCTGCAGGACGCGCAACAGCTTCACCTGCATCGGCAGGCTCATGTCGCCGATTTCGTCGAGGAACAGCGTGCCGCCCTCGGCCATTTCGAAACGACCCTTGCGGGTGCTGATCGCGCCGGTGAACGCGCCCTTCTCGTGACCGAACAGTTCGCTCTCGAGCAGTTCCGCCGGAATGGCGCCGCAGTTGATCGCGACGAACGGCTTGTCGCGACGCGGCGAGCAGTCGTGAATGGTGCGGGCGACCAGCTCCTTACCGCTGCCGGACTCACCCAGAACGAGGACGCTCGAATCGAACGGCGCCACCTGGCGGATCAGCGCGTTGACGCGCTGCATGGGACCGGACTGGCCGACGAAGCGCAGGTGGTTCTGAACCGGCTGCATGCGCGACTGCAGGGTGCGCAGGGCCTCGGACAGACGCTCGTAGCGGAGCGGCATGTCGATCAGCTCGACGTTGAGGCTCTGCGCGTCGTCGCCGGCGATCAGCGCGCTGGCGACCGGGGAATCGGCCGAGACCAGGAGCGGCAGGTTGCGGCCGTGGCGACCCAGGGCAGCCAGATAGCCTTCGAGTTCGGCTTCGTCTTCCACCGTACCGACATAAGCGGCGCGCCAGCCTTCGGCGGCGTCCGCAGCCTGCATGCGATGAGCGAGCACGGGACGGTAACCCAGGAAAGCCAGCGCGGAAGCGACGGTTTCAGCGCGCGATGCGTCGGATTCGACGACGAGAAAGTTGGAAGACTTCATCCTGAGATACCTCACGTTGCGTGTGATCGAAGGCCCGTGAGCGGGTTCGCGATGGAATCCCGTCGCCTTCGTTGCAAGGTATCAATCAAGGAGCGTGCCAACGCCGGAATTCTGGCGCCACAAGGCCGACATTCACGTAAGTACGGGGCTTGCGGAGGTGTGAGGAAAACCTTTTCGGCAAGTGATGACGACGTGAGGACGCCCCTTGGTGTCAGCCCTGACAACACGCGTCACGAATGTGACGCAGGACGCCACGCGACGTTCCTACGTCACGTGACGTAAAAGGTCACTTCACTCGCCCGAGCCGTCCTGAGGCCGTGCGTGAGCTCGTGCTTCGGCGACCTGGCGGCGGTGCTGGCGGAACACCAGTCGCTCGATACCGTCGCGGACGGACTCCGTCAGGCCCTCGAAGGCGATGAAGCCCTTGCCGTCCGTGGGGCCGGCGAGGCGAACGCCCGGCAGCTCCAGCGGGAGGGCCCGGCACACGTCGAAATGCAGCTTCAGCATCACCGGGGTGCCCACGGCGGGCAGGCCGTCCCATGGCAAGGCGGCGCCGGCGGCGTTCACACGGACCGGAATGCGGGGTGGCAGGACGGACTGAGGCAGAAGGAGCCGGTTGACGATCTCCATCAGGACGTTGAGCTTCGCGTCCAGACGGGCCACTTCCTGGGTCAGGGGGCTGTCGTCCTCGCCAGTGTCGCTGCGCCGGTCCATGAGGGCGGACACGGCGACCAGGACATTGGTGTTGCGGTCGTTGATCAAGGCCAGGCCGGCCGGATCGGGACGCTCGGTGATCTCACAGGTGGCGTGAAACCGGGAATCCCAGGCTACGCGATCGGAGAATGCCTTCCACGCTTCGTCAGTCATCCGTCCGTCCCCGCCAAAGGATGTGTCGATCAGAACGAATTATACGCGGCGACGGCGCGGCGAACCCGACGGGACGTGTCCCACTGCGCCGCGGTCTCGTCGCGAGCGGCCGAGACGAGATCCTTGATCAGGCCATCCAGCAACATGATGGACTTCAGCGACTCGAGCGTTTCGGGGGCCGGACGCATGCTGCCCTGCCGCAGGACAGGCTCGCGCTGGGCTTCGAGTTCAGTGAGCTCATCCCAGCGACCTTCGCTGGCGGCCGCATGCATGGACTCGGTCAGGTCGAGGACGCGCGGGAGGTCGCACCAGAGGGTGTCGTTCATGCGCCTGCTCCGGCGAGCTGACGAGCCTCGACCGGGATGGCCACCCAGCTGTCGCGGATCTGCCCGAGCAGGCGCGCGACTTCTTCGAGGGCTTCGGCGTCGTTATGCAGATTGGCGTGTACGAGACGGCGGCTCATATAGTCGTACAGGGCGTCCAGCTGGGAAACCAGCGGCGTGGCCACGTCGTGATTGAGGCCCGACTGGAGACCGCCGACGATTTCGATCGTCTTCGAGATGGCCTCGCCCTTGCCCGCGACGTTGCCCGTAGCCATGCACGCCAGCGCCAGGCGAATGCGTTCCAGACCGCCATCCATGAGCATGGTGATGAGACCGTGCGAGTCGGCCTGCTCGAGGCCGCCACCGGTGCGGACCTGCTGGTAGGCGCCAGCGCCGCGGGAGTATCCAAGTGCCATGTGGGTTTCCTGTCCTGCGATCAGGACGATTTGGTCAGCGCGTCGAACTGCTGCGTGAGGTAGCTGCTGGTGCTGCTGAGTTTGGTCATCATGGTGTCGAGCGCCGTGTACTGCGTGGTCAGGCGCTTCGTGTAGTCGGTCATGGTCGAGTCCCAGGCGGTCTGCTGATCGGCCAGGTCCTTGAGCTTGGCATTCAGATTGGTGGTGCGCTGGGTCAGGATGCCGCTGGACGAGGTCCAGCCGGTGACCAGCTTGTCGAGTTTCGGCGCGATACCGTTGGTGCCGCTCAGCAGGTCCTTCACGCCACTCGGGTTCGAGCTCAGCGCGGAGGTCAGCTTCGTGGTGTCGAACTTCAGCGTGCCGTCGACCTGGAAAGACACACCCAGGTCGCTGAGCGAGCGCGGGCTGGCGGTGGCGCCGGTCAGTTGCGAACCCAGCAGCTGGGAGACCTGACTCTTGATCGAATTGACCGTGGCATCGCCGATCAGGGCGCCGACCTGCTGGTTGGTCGCGTCGTACTTGGTCAGCGTGCTGTAGGTCGAAACGAAGGAGTTATAGGCGGTGACCAGCGACTGCATCGCCGTGCTGACCGAGCTGGTGTCGTTGCTGATGGTGATGCTGCTCGAGCCGGTCTTGGCAAGCGACAGTGTCACGCCGTCGATCGCCGTCGAGGTCGTATTGGTGGGGCTGCTGGCCGCCGTGCCGTCGACCGTGAACAAGGCGTCCTGCGCCTTGATGGTCGGGGTATCCGTCGCGGGATCGAAATCCAGCTGCGCCAGGCCGCCGTCGCCGCCACTGGAGGTGACCGTGAACGCGTTGGCCGCGCCGGTGGTCTGCGAGGTCAGCACCAGATGCGCGCCGTCGGTACCGGTGACGATGCTGGCGGTGACGCCGGGATTGGACTTTGAGTTGTTGATCGCGTCGCGCACGTCCTGCAGCGTGTTCGCCGGCGAGGCGATATCGACGCTCATGGACTTGTCACCCACCGCGATGCTCAGGGTGCCCGTGCCGACCTCGGTCGTCTTCGCGCTGGCGAACGCACCCGAGGTGGTCTTCTGCGAGGTAGCGAGCTGGGTAACGGCGATGTTGTAGACGTTGGCCTTGGCCGTGGAATCCGTCGTCGCCGAGAGGACGGTGGAGTCGCCGATCGAGGTCTTCAGCGTGGAGAACGCGGTGCCGTCGGTCAGGGACTTGATGGCGGCCTGCAAGCTCGTCAGGGACGAGGTGAAATTGCCGATCGCCGAAATCTGCGTGCTGGTGCTGGTCTGAGCCGTCGAGATCTGACTGTCCTTCGCCGCACGCTTGTTGTTCACAAGGTTCGTAACGATGGATGCGACGTCGATGGAGCTGGATCCGAGCGTAACGGTGCTGCTACTGGTGGCCATGAGACTCTCCGTGAAGACGCCTCACTGCCCGGGGCGCCAATTTGTCGACGGCTGGCCCCCAGTGGGAGCCAGCCGTGGACAACTAAGCAATTACCCTGCCAACCCGGGCAAGCCCTGGGATGGCGGTGTCACCATTACTGGAGGAGCTTGGTGACGATCTGCTGGCTCTGGTTGGCCTGGGCGAGGACCGAGACGCCGGCCTGCTGCAGGATCTGAGCCGAGGACATGTTCGCCGTTTCCTGAGCGAAGTCGGCGTCGGTGATGGCCGACTTCGACGAGGTCAGGTTCTGCGAGATGTTCTGCAGGTT
>Ga0182005_1000120_pt1 | contig 57067 bp, 48 predicted proteins | sample Sormic07211103_1_FD_123021 | JGI IMG/M metagenome (GOLD analysis project Ga0182005, IMG submission 123021) | Rhizosphere microbial communities from Sorghum bicolor, Mead, Nebraska, USA - 072115-103_1 MetaG | ecosystem: Host-associated > Plants > Roots > Rhizosphere | place: USA: Nebraska... | reverse complement strand
CAGTTGATAGAGAAGATTAAGATCCCCTACCGGACGTTGTATGCATACGGTGAAAGTCTGCCGGCGATGGACAGAGGGGTGAATGATCCGCAGGATATTGGATATGTGTATGTAACGATAGCAGCGCTGGTGGCAAATGGATTGCAATATGCACAGGTGTTGATCGAGGCGAGGGATGCATATGTGAAGGTGGCGAAGGGGGAACTGAAAATAGAGATGGGGAAGGAGTTAGGTTACCAGGTAATGGATAGTGATAACAAAGAAAGTCAGATAAAGTATAATACAACCGTTAAAACGGCTGGCGAGGTACAGGTTCAGCCACTGGCATGGCATTCATTGACGAAAAGACTGTTTCCCTATTTTGTTGCTTTAGGCGTAGGGATAATTGTGCTGGCTTTTTTTTATTTTGGCCGGGCACGTCAGGTGCAAACCCCGCCGGAGGGTGTCGGGGAAGATTCCACGGCCGTGACCTACAATAAATTCATTGCAGACTATTCTTCGTCTGACAGCAGCTATGATCTTAATTTCAATCTTTCCACTTTGCAGCGTTATTACGAGCTGGATACAGCCTTGCAACATCGTCCGCAGATACTGGCAGTGCGGACGACTATAGAGGAGAATATCGCCTATTACTTCAAAGATCAGGTAAAGAAACTCTACATTGATTTAAGAGATAAAAATGTCAACGCACCCGCTTATTTTGACAATGTAGTCGGCAGATTCGGGAATTTTAATAATCTAACCTCACAGGCGTTGAACAGTAAGTTTGATTCCCTGAGGTACGTGAAAAAAATTACGAATGAACCAGTATTAGACAGTGCTGTATTCTATAGCACGGACAATGGTTTCGTGTTATCTGTAAATACCCATGGTAACTTTGCACTGGATCGCTGGGCTACCTATGAAGAAGTAAGAGATTCTCTTTCTTTTATTTTTTCGAAGAACCTCCGGATCAATAGTGTGATTGCGCATAAAAGGAAAATAGTGGGTGTTGGTGAAGCGGTGTCTTTTCCTGTCAAATACAGGATAGACCTCTTTATCTGTAAAGGGTACGACGGCAAGGCGACGAATAGCATAGGGAGTGCCATCAGGGGACTGAATAAATACCAGGTAGTGAACAGGGGGTATTCTGTGCCATCGGATACTGCGAATCCCTATTATATAAAATCAAATGAAATCAGGTATAACGGCGATGAGGAATTAGTAGTTGCAAAAGAATTGCAGACCTTATTGTCGAAGATGGGCACAAGATGTAAACTGGTATATGCCAGAACCCCAACCCCAGGCATTGTTAGCGTTTTGATCTGCTACCAGCAGGGATTACAATAATGTAAAGATTACAACGATACTACCTTTACACAGTACAACATGAGCATCTCAAAAATTAAAGTACGTGGTGAGCGGCTGGATCTTGTGGCCCCCGTGGATTCGGCCGATTCCCTGCTGCAACTTACAGAAAGTTACAGTTTGAATGGCCCTGTCAGAGGCGTTACTATTGCAAAGGAAGTGCAGCTGACCAAAGACCACCTGATCGAAATTATCTTCGACGACGGCACCACCTGGATGGGCAATGCCGATTCACTGGAAGAGCTTTTCCCTGAAATTGTACTGAGATCTCCTGATGCTGATCAGTATACGCTGGATGTTCCGCTTACCCTCCGTGGTGGTGAAACGGAACGTGGATTTGTGACGGATATTGCCCTGAAGTTGCTAAACATCTTTGTAAAAAAAGCAGTCAGCTATTCGGTAAAGCAAATCGCTACAGACCTTGAAAACAAAGCACTGGAGATGACACCGGGGCTGTACCGGATAGACCGGCAATTCAGGCTGCTGCAATTTACCAGGGAGCAAACCGACAAACCTTATTTGTTATTCCTGCACGGCACCTGCTCTTCCACAAAAGGCTCTTTTGCAGAACTATCGGGCACGCCTGTATGGAATTATATCTTACAAACTTATGGCTCCAATGTATTAGGCTTTCAGCACCGGTCGCTCACGGAAAGTCCGCTGGAGAATATTGCGCAACTGGTGGAGCTGTTGCCACAGGAAGCGGAACTGCATATCATCAGTCATTCCCGTGGTGGTTTACTGGGCGAAATTCTTTCGCGGTTTTGTACAGACAATGAGTTGCATACTGGCTTTTCTGACAGTGAGATAGCTCATCTCCGCCAGTGTGGGCGGGATGTTGATGCGGATACTATCCTGGACATTAAAAAGTCATTGCAGCATAAGCGGATCACTATCAGGAAATTCGTCCGTATTGCCTGTCCCGCCAGCGGTACGACACTGGCTTCCAGCAGACTGGAACATTTTCTGAATATCACTTATAACCTCATTGCACTTGGTACGGGAATGGCGGCATCGCCGGTGGTGATAGCGATCAAGAACCTCATAGCAGCAGTGGTAGATACCAAAAATAACCTGGAAGTATTGCCGGGTATTGAGGCGATGAATCCCGAGTCACCCTTTATTATCGTACTTAACAGTAAGCAGACAAATACCATTATCACCCATCCACTGGCGGTAATTGCAGGCAATTCCCAGGGAAAGGTGAATTTTAAAGGCTTGCTGATACTGGCCAGCAAATTCTTCTATGGCGGCAGAAATGACCTGGTAGTAGATACCAGTTCCATGTACCTGGGTGCGAAGCGGGAAAACCCGGTACAATTTTATTTCTATGAGGCGACGGACATCGATCATTTTCATTACTTCTGTAATAAAACTACAAATGCGGCCATTTTAGCGGCATTACAGGCCAATGGGAACGCCCGGATCCCTGGGTTCAATATTTGGACGGAAGAGACCGGATATGTCGACAGACAGGCTTTAATTGGCCTGGAAGGAGGAGAGATTGTAAAGACGACTGCTACGGGCACGAAACCTATCTTACTCCTGATCCCGGGAATCATGGGGTCTACGCTGCATGAAAATGGCGAGCGCCTCTGGATTGAATATGGACGGTTCCTGAAAGGAGCACTGACGGACCTGGATATTTCAACAAATGGCATCACTGCTGCAGGGCTGATTGCTACATCTTACCGGAACATCTTTGAATTTTTTTCACCTACGCATGACGTGGTGACCTTTGCGTTTGACTGGCGACGTTCTCTGGAAGAAGTAGCCGGACTACTGAAGGATAAGATAGAAGAATTATTGTTGCACAGACAGCCTGTAAAGATCGTTGCGCATTCAATGGGAGGTGTGCTGGCCAGGGATTTCATTATTCAATATCCGGGTGTCTGGGCGAAACTGAATGCTTCCCCCAAATTCAAGCTCATATTGCTGGGAGCACCATTGGGTGGCTCTTTCCGTATTCCGGCGGTGTTGTTCGGCATGGACCCGATCATCCGGAAACTGAATATGATCGACATCTTTAACACGAAGAAAGAACTGGTGGCTGTATTTGCGCGGTTCCCGGGTTTGTTGAACCTGTTGCCGTTGTCGAAGGCGGCGCGAACTGATTTTGCAAAAATGGCTACCTGGGTAGAGATGCGGGATGCGATGGGAGATGACAAGTGGCCATTGCCGGGGAAGGATGAGCTGGAGGCTTTTGGGCGGTACCGGGACAAGGTATTGGAGCAGATGGAGAAGATTGATTTTACCAATATTGTATATATAGCCGGGAAGGATAAGAAGACGGCGTACGACTACCGGATACTGGAGAAAAACAGGGGGAAGGAATTATCATTTTTATATAACCAGGAAGGGGATCAGAGTGTGACGTGGGAGACGGGGATTCCGCAGCAGCTGATAGCCAGTGATGCGGTGTATTATGTGAATGTAACGCATGGGGCATTGGCGAATGATCATACCTTGTTTAAGGCCATAGCGGATCTGCTGGAGCATGGGTACACGAATCTGCTGAGCCGGAACCGGCCGGTGATCAGGGGTGAGCGATCATTTACGGTAGCTGATTACAGCGACTTTGATACGACAGAAAGAGGTTTACAGAAGACATTGCTGGGATTTGGCAATGAGGATACCCTGCAGGGGAATGAAAAACCATTGCAGGTATCGATGACGCAGGGTGATTTGAAGTATGCACAGTTTCCTTTGTTAGCGGGGCATTTTGATGGAGATGGCATTTTGAATGCGGAGTATGCGATAGATATGAACCTGAAAGGGGCGCTGGTGCAAAGGCATAAATTAGATCTGTATCCCGGGGCCATTGGAACGACAGAGGTGTTGGTGTCCGGACAGGAAGACTTTAAGGGAGCCATCATTGTGGGGCTTGGCAAGTTTGGCGGGTTGACGGCTTTTCAGCTGACACAGACGGTAGAGCAAGGCATTTCAAAATACCTGATCAACCTGAATAGTAAATTGCCATTGAAGAACTATGCATCGCAGGGGAAACTGAATGGGATTTCTTCCCTGATCATTGGCTGCGGGTATGGGGGATTGACGGTTGGCAATTCGATCAGGGCCATTCTGCAGGCGGTGACGAATGCGAATACCAAGGTAAGGCAGTTGTTCAATGGCGATGCGAAGCTGATCGAGAATGTTGAGTTTATAGAGCAGTATGAAGATAGGGCATTGAATGGGTTTTATAACCTGAATAATATAGAGAAGGAAGAGAGCCGGTCTATCAGTATCATCGTCAATAAGAAGATCAGTAAAACGCTGGGCTCACGGTTACGGTTACCTGTAGAGTCGATGGACGAATGGTGGAACCGGATAACGGTGAAGCAGATGATTACAGATGGCATCCGGCATCTTAGCTTCAGTGCATCTACAGGAGGAGCGCGGGAGGAGCAGCGGGATCTGTTTACCAGTAATGCGATGATAGAGAATTTGCTTGAGCAGATTTCGACCAGTAATCAATGGCGGGCATCGCTGGCGAAGACGGTGTTTGAGTTGTTGATACCAAATGATTTTAAGGAGCAGTTAAAGAAGCAGTGGCATATCAACTGGATACTGGATGAGTTTACGGCAGGGTTTCCGTGGGAGTTGCTGCAGGACACGGTGTCAGATGCGAAGCCGTTTTGTATCAATGCGGGCATGATCCGGCAGTATGCTACGGAGCATTACAGGGTGAAGCCGAATAATGTGGTGAAGGATTCGGCGATAGTGATAGCATCGCCTGATCTGAGTGGCTACCTGGCGCCATTGCCGGGGGCGCTGGAGGAGGGGCGGAATGTAGCAAGGATACTGAATGAGAACAGGTTTGATACGTTGTATATGGAGAATGGAAGTGCAGCGGATATAATAGAATCTATATTCCGGGATGATTATAAGATAATGCATCTGGCCGGGCATGGGATGTATGATCCTAAGTGTCCGCAGCGTTCGGGAATGGTGATTGGGAAGGAGGTGTACCTGACAACATTTGATATTAAACAGATGAGTGGGGTGCCGGAGTTGGTGTTTATCAATTGTTGTTACCTGGGCAAGGTAAATGGATTGGATGATCGGTTGTACCGGGAACGGTATAAGTTGGCCGCGAACCTGGGTACGCAGATGATCGAGAATGGGGTGAAGGTGGTGATTGCGGCGGGATGGGCGGTAGATGATGAGGCGGCGGCAGATTTTACGAAGGTGTTTTATGACAGGATGTTTGCGGGAGATACGTTTGGGGAGGCGGTGAGGAGTGCGCGGAAATTGATTTATAATAAATATAAGGACCGGAGTAATACGTGGGGGGCATATCAGTGTTATGGGGATCCTTTTTACAGGTTGAGGATAAAGGTGGATAAGGAGACGAAGTTTAATTATGATTTTATCATAGCGCAGCAGGCGGAGATGGTGTTGCGGAATATGCTGAATGATATGGAGAATGGGGATTATACGGAGGTGGATTATCTGGCGAGACTGGATGCGATTTCGGCGGCGGTAGATAGGGCAGAGATCAGGACGGCGATGATAACGGAGCTGGAAGCGATGGCATATGCGGATCTGTATGATTACAATATGGCGGTGTATAAATTTGAGCAGGTAAAGGAGCTGAATCGGGGTTCGTTGTCGTTTGATGGGATGGAGCGGTATTGTAATGTGCGGAGTAAGAAGTTGTTGTTAGATTATGTGAAAGCGCCATCGGGGGTATATTCAAAGCAGCTGGATGAAGTGATCAAGGTGCTGAAGGGGTTATTGATATTGGGAGAGACGGGGCACCGGTATGCGTTGATTGGGAGTGCGAATAAGCGGAAGTCGATGATGACGGATGTGTATAGTAAGAAGGTGGCGGCTTACAGGGAGGCGGGATGGCATTATTATAAGGCGGATTGTACGATGAATAATAGTTATAAGACGTATACATATGTGAGTTATAATAGTTTGTTTTATATACTGATATTGTTGGGTGAGTATAAGTGGGGGGATGTGGTGAGGTTTGAGAAAGGTGGTTGGGAGGTGAAGTTGCCGGTGGATAAGGATAGTTTGGTGGCGAAGTTGAAGGAGCGGATGGCGGATGTAAATAATCAGGCGAATGATGGGGATTATTGGAAGTTTTTGGAGATAGCGGATGTGAATCTGTGTATTTTGTTTGTGGGTTATACAGAGGAAGGCGGAGATAGGTTGTTTAATGATGCGTTGGAGGCGTATTTGAAGCGGTGGTCGAAGGCGGGATCGAAGGGGAGGAGGATGGCGGAGATAGAGCATTTGGAGTTTTTGTTGGATGCGTTGCAGTTTGTGATGGGTAGTGGGAAGGGTGGAAAGGAGTTGGAGGGGTTGTGGAGGTGTATTGGGCAGTTGAAGGCGCAGTTGTTGAGGGAGATATGAGAGGGGAGAGTGGTGCAAGTGTTGAGGACGATATTGAGCGTGCAGTCGCCGGGGAAAATAGGAGGCGGTATATATAATAGATGCCTGGTTGATTTGAAACCTGCATTCTATCAAGATGGCAGAAATTTCTATTTTTGTGCCATGAAGCGTATATATACAGCTGGATTGATAGTCGTAAAAGACAGGAAGTTATTATTGGCTTTTAGTAAAAATAAGCAGGCGTGGTACTTGCCTGGCGGGAAGATAGATGCGGGGGAGACGGCGTTGGAGGCAGTGCGGAGAGAGGTGGAGGAGGAGTTGAATATATTGATTCCGGAAGAGGAGTTGAGGTGGTATTATCATATTACTGCGCCGGCATTTGGGGAGGTGGAGTTGCTGATGGAACAGGATTGTTTTTTGCATGAGTTGAGACAGGAGGTAGTGCCATCGGCAGAGATCGGGGAGGTGAGGTATTTTGATCTGGAGGAGTATAAGAAAGAGGCGGCGCAGGTGCCGGGGGTGTTGATAGCGTTTGAGAAGTTGGGGGAGGATGGGTTGGTGTAAGCCGCTCAGGGGAGTATAGGCTGGGTGTAAGATGGCCGTCTATCTATAGGGAATAGATTCAATTTGCGCATTCGTGACATTGCGTTCAACTTCTGCAATTTGTTGATAGTTTAGGCCGTGAAATAATCAACCTTCAAATATAAGATTGATGGTTTACACACTTATCCTGGCACCCTCAACTAAAACAGGTTGAATGTTTATTAATAAGTTCTGACGGCTATGTCAACACACTCCGCCGCAAAGTACCCATACGCACCATTAGATATATTTGAAGGCGGATTAGAGGGTGTTGTTGCCGATGCGCCACTATTGGATTGCAGCACATTAAAGTAATTGTACACGTTCTTGTCCACACTGGCCAATACCACCTTTACCATGTCGTTCTTCTGTATATATGAACTATCCATATACAGCTGTTGTGTTACCTGGTTGCCATCTGTCAACCGGTCATCCAGCGCATAGAAGGCCTTATAGGGTACATCATTTACCAGCAAGGTGAAAACGTAATAGTTGGTCTCAAGTCCAGGATCCACGAATGTAATCTCCGGCAGGATCCGTGTCTGATTCAGGATCTTGGTCTGTACGAAAGATAACTCCTGTATTCCAACATAACCTGGCATTACAGATCGGGCAGTGTATTCCTGTCCATCCACTTTTACAGACAATTTGTAAGTATGACCCACCTGTCCATACAGGTTATAAGATACATAATACCCTTCATTGCCCACCTGCGTAAAGTAGTCCAGTTTATTGTCATTACTATCCAACACGCTCACGACAGCCCCGGATACAGCCGGGTAATTATTCTCCGCATCAAACGCCACTGTTTTATTGATTTTTACATAATAGGGAGGCCCCTGACTGGAAATATTTCCTTGTATCACTATTTGTGAATCTGCTGCTCTTAGTTTCAGATCAAGTGTCTTGGTGCAACTAGTCAGCAATATGATAATAAGTAAGGTAATAGTGTTCGTCTTCATACTAGAATGAGAAGTTATACGTGATAGATGGTACCCAGCGGAAAAGTGCTGTCTGTTGTGCAATGGTACGGTTAGGATTGGCAGGATCGTTTTTGAATTCTATAAAAAAAGGATTTTGTTTCCCATAAGCATTATATACGGAGAAGTTCCAATCGCTCGTCCAGCGTTTTGTCTTTTTGCCCGCTATTGTAATGCCCACATCTAAACGATGATAGGCAGGCATGCGATAGCCATTTCTCTCTGTATACAGAAACACGGTTTGTTCATTGATAGAATATTTACCACTGGGGTAAGTGACTGCATTGCCTGTATTGTACACCCAATTGGCAGATAGCGTTACCTTTTTGCTCAGCTGATACATAGATACGATGGCCAGGTTATGCGTCTGATCCTGATGTGCCGCATACCAGGTGCCATTATTGATATCGTCTATCTGCCGCTCAGTACGGGACAAAGTATAACTAACCCACCCTGTTACCCTGCCGGTCTTCTTCTTGAGAAACAGCTCCAGGCCATAAGCCCGGCCTATGCCATATAAGAGTTGTGATTCTACATAGTTATTGACCGTTAATGCCGCACCGTCTTTAAAGTCTATCTGGTTCTGCAGTTGCTTATAATAGATCTCTGAGGAGAACTCATAGCGTCCTCTGCCCAGGTCACGGTAGTAACCAAGGGAGACCTGGTCCGCAATTTCCGGTTTTACATTTGGACTGCTCAGTATCCAAAGATCAGTAGGTTGGGTAGAGGCTGAATTACTGATCAGGTGAATGTTCTGCGTATTTCTTGAATAAGCTATTTTCAATGAACTAATGCTATCCAGCTGGAAACTAGCTGCGGCACGGGGCTCCAGGTTGATATACGTTTTTATTAGCTGGCCGGCATCATAACTGGTAGAGTCGGTAACATCGCCTTCCTTATTGAATTTATAGAATTCTCCGGGACCAAATGCATTGTATACAGAAAGCCGCAGACCATAATTGATCTTCCACTTACCGATTCCTTTTTCGTGGTGAATGTATACAGCGCTTTCCAGTGCATACTTATTATCCATGGTTTTTGAATTATAGCCGGAGTTCTTACTGGCATCAATTAAACCTGGATTAAGGTTGTGGTGTGTGGAAGTAAACCCGAAGTTGATCCGGTCATCGTTGGACATAAAATACTGGAAGTCTTCTTTCAGAGAGAAGTCCCTGATCTTTGATTCGATCTTAGTATTACTGGATTTGTCCGCGATTTCTATATGATGATTGTAGTCACTATAAGCGAGGGTGGTATTGGAAAACAGGTGACTGTTGAAGTTGTGATTCCACCTGAATGTACCGGTGGTATTTCCATAATAGAGTGCGAAGTCGTGCGAGATTTTCAGATTGTCTTTCCCGTTATAGAAGGATAAGTAAACCCTGTTATGGTCATTCAGGTTATAACTGACTTTCGCATTAATATCGTAAAAGTAAAGGTTTGAATTTTTAACATCGTCATTCGGTGAAAGTTTCAGGAAGATATCTGCATAGCTGCGACGTGCGCTGACCATGAAGGAGCCTTTATCTTTCTTAAGGGGGCCTTCCAGGTTCAGGTGAGATGAGATGATGCCAAGGCCGCCGCTGCCGTGGAATTCCTGGTTGTTTCCATCTTTGGTCCTGATGTCTACCACAGAAGAAAGACGGCCGCCATATTGTGCAGGCATAGCGCCTTTGTACAGGGTAAGATCTTTGATCGCATCAGAGTTGAAGGTAGAGAAGAAACCCAGTAAGTGTGTGGCATTGTATACAGGTACTTCATCGAGCAGGAGCAGGTTCTCGTCAATGTTACCACCGCGCACATAGAATCCTCCGCTGCCTTCACCCGTAGTTTTGATACCGGGAAGTAGTTGAATGGTTTTGATAATATCTTTTTCGCCGAGAAACACAGGGATATTTGAAATTTCGGCAGTGGTGAGTTTTTGAACCCCCATTTGTGGTGTAGTCAGCCTGTCTTTGGTGGATTGCGAAGTGATGACGACTTCCGAGAGCATCCCACTACTGGGGATCAACGAAACATTGTGCAGCATATCTTTTGTCAACGGGATGGACAGTGTATCCGGCCTGTATCCGGTATAACTCACTACCAATGTATAAGTATCCTGTGGAACAACGATCGCATAAAATCCATAGTTGTTGCTGGTGCTGCTGTATTTTGATGCTGGAATGATGCGGATAGAGGCACCGATTAAGGTTTCACCGGAAGTTTTATCACGAATGATACCGCTAATGGTGCATTTATGCTGGGCCAGGGCTTTTATACTTGTTATTGAAGAAATTAACAAAGCCAGGACAGCAATTTTTTTTCGCATATAATGGGTGCTGTTTTATAGGTATGGAAGTTTCCGGGTTGACCGCAATTTAGTATTAAGATTGTATAAGGAATGTTAAAATTGAATAGGAGCGCTAATGAGAGAGGCGCTGTGATGAAATAAAAATAGCCGGTGTTACCCGGCTAATTGTGAGGGTGTTAACCTCCGATTAAGATGCCGCCGATCAGAATGGGAGCGGGTTCTCCGCTGGTTAAAATTGACAGCAATGTGATTGGGTCCTGGTTCATAGTTGACATTTTTAGTGTGATGGGATTTTATTGAAAATTAAGTTTGCGTTGTTGCCGCTGTTAAGTTCAAAGCCTTTGATTGCACCGTTCTTATTGCGGATCACGAGCAGGTGGTAGAGAAAATCGTATCCGGTATAGAGATGTTCGGTACCCATTGGTGTAATTTCTACAGGGTTGTGGAACTTATCGTTGATCCATAGTTTATCATTTTTGAGGGTGATAATAAAAGTGGATTCCAGTTCGTCTGACCAATATTTGCCGGTATATTTTTCGAGCTCATTTGGCGTGAGCGGGATGTCTTTTATTTTTTTCAATGGCAATGGCCTGGGTAGTACGGGTGTGGTCAGGATAGCTGTATTTTCAGAGAAGTGATATTTTACAGCGGGACGCACTGTCAGGTGGAAGACGTCTTTTGCTTCGGGTGTCAATTCAGTGTTTGCGTTCAGGTACAATTTGCCTTCTTTGAAAGTGATAGCTGCTTTCATGCCATTTTGCGATACGTAGTTGCCGGGCCATTTCATCATTTCGGAGGTGGATGCGGCATAGGTAGGAGTTGTTGGTTCTTCTTTCTTTTTATTATGACCTGGTATGAGCAGTTCGGCGATCTGGTATAATTTATTGGGGGCATCGCCGTCTCCGCCGTTACCAAATATAAAGATGCCCAGGTTAGAATCCGGGTAGATAGATACGATTGTTCTATAGCCTTCCAGGCCTCCGTTGTGGATGAAACGTTTGTTACCGCGATCATCTGTGACGTCTATACCCATTGCGTAGGTAATGGGGGAGCCGTCGTTCAGCGTGCCGGGAGTGGTCATCAGTGTAAGATCTTGTTGGGTACCTGCTTTGGGTGTGAAGAAATTGTTTACCCATTTGGCCATATCATTCACGTTGGTGAAGAGTCCTCCGTCGCCTAGTGTGTAGACATTTTGCGTGGCGTTGTGAAATACGTTTCCTTCTTTCAGGTAAGATAATGCTCTGTTAGGAATCAATGCAGCAGGATCGTCAATGAATGCGGTGGAGGTCATACCGAGTGGTTTGAAAATAGCCGAGTCAGCAAAGGTGGTGAGTGGTTGGCCGGTTACTGATTTTACGATTTCAGCAAGCAGGATGAAGTTGGAATTTGAATAAGAGAATTTTTCACCGGGGGTAAAGTTGAGTGTATGTTGTTTTTGCAGCAGGCGGATGGCCTGGTCTTCGGTGAGCATGCCATCGCTGCCTAGTCCGTAGAGCTGTGACATCCAGATGTCGTCGCGGATACCGCTGGTATGATGAAGGAGATGGCTGACGGTGATTTTTTGTCCGCCGAAGTCACTGAGCCAGGGTAGATAAGTTCGTATGTCTTCATCCAGGTTTATTTTCCCTTTGTTCACCAGCATGGCGATGGCGTAGCCGGCGAATTGTTTGGAGACGGAGCACATATAGAATATGGTGGAGGGGGTAATGGGTGATGTAGTTTCAAGGTTGGCTAAACCGAAGCCTTTGGCGTAGACCAGTTGACCGTCTTTGACGATGCCTGCGGCGCAACCGGGTTCGTTGGGGTTGTTCCATTTGGAGAATAGCTGGTCTATTTTGGCGACGGTGGTATCTGGCAGGGATTGGGAGTAGGCCTTTGGTGCCTTGGTAAAAAGGAGCACGAAGGAGAGGAGGAGGGTGATGGCGGGTTGATGGATCATAAAGTGGGTTGTAGGACTAAAATAGGGAAATTTTGGGAACTGGAGGGGAATAGTGTAGGCGGGTATTTTTGACTGGGTGGTTATTGTGAACTTTGGTTGTCGGAATGAGAGTAGTGCGAGGCGTTTTTTGTAAGTTTTTTGGCCGGGTTTTAAAGTTGGACTGTTTTTTAATGCTATGATGATTGTGGATCTGTACAGCCAAAGAGGATTGCAGAGCTGTTCTATATTGCCAGTGTTTACTTTTTTGTAGGGACCATTTTAAACAGAAAAAGCTGTATCAAAAGTAATTTTATCCGGTTTTATCCGGATACCTGATGGAGAGAATATCGTATACACAACTCTCAGCACCTTCAGATTACTTTTGATCCAGCTTCTATTGTATGGTTAGTTTTAGTTTTATTACACTAAGGTAGCCAGTGCTTCTTTGCTAAAGCCTTTCAGCTCTGCATTGCGTTCTTCCTTGATTTTCACCACCCAATTAGGATCGGCTAACAGCGGACGGCCTACTGCAACGAGGTCAAAGTCGCCACGGTCAAAACGGCGAAGCAATTCATCCAGTGAGCTGGGAGTGGAGCTTTCACCTCTGAAGGCGCCCATAAAGTCACCGGAAAGCCCAATAGACCCTACAGTGATAGTCGGTTTGCCAGTCAGTTTTTTAGCCCAACCTGCGAAGTTGAGGTCATCGCCTTCAAATTCAGGTTCCCAGAAACGGCGTTGGGAGCAATGGAAAATATCCACGCCTGCATCAGCCAATGGCGTTAGCCATGCTTCCATTTCGGCAGGTGTAGTGGCGAGTTTGTGGTTGTATTCGGTCGGTTTGAACTGGGAAAGACGGATGATGATCGGATAATCTTCACCAACGGCTTTTCTCACTTCTTTGATGACTTCAACGGCGAAGCGGGTACGTTCTCCGAGGGTATTACCACCGTATTTGTCTGTGCGTTTATTGGTAAGTGCGTAGAAGAACTGGTCGATGAGGTAACCGTGGGCGCCGTGAAGTTCGACGGTTTGGAAGCCAAGGCGTTTAGCATCGGCTGCGGCGTCGGCAAAAGCTTTGATTACATCGGCGATATCTTCTTCGGTAAGGGCTTTACCATTGATGCCATCGGGGGGCATGATACCGCTGGGACCTTCGAAAGGTGTGGATGGCAACCAGCCGGAAGGGTGATTGGGCTGAATACCCTGGTGCCAGATTTGAGGTGCCATAGCGCCACCGGCAGCATTTACTTCGTCGATGACACGTTTCCAGCCGTTGAGGGCTTCGGTGCCATAGAAGTGGGGGATGTTGGGATCGGCGGATGAAGAGGCGCGGTTGATGACGGTACCTTCAGAGAGGATGAGGCCGACCTGGCCTTCAGCTCTGCGTTTATAATAGTCTGCTACGTTCTGACCAGGGATACCGTTAGGGGAGAAGGCTCTGGTCATGGGGGCCATCACTATTCTATTCTTGATATTCAGTGACTTAAGTTGAAATGGCTGAAATAAATTATTTGTGCTCATCTTTTTGGATCGTTTATTCCACAAAGATATCGGTAATTTCCGATATTCAAATAAATTATGGGAAATAAAATTTTTGTTTGGATTTAGAAATAATTACATACATTTGCAACCCGCAACTGAAGGACAGTTGTGATGCCCAGATGGCGGAACTGGTAGACGCGCTAGACTCAAAATCTTGTTTTCGAAAGGGAGTGCAGGTTCGATTCCTGTTCTGGGCACGCTCAAAAATGGCAAAACGCCGGAGGTAATTCCTCCGGCGTTTTTTGTTTATGGTAGATATATATAGTCATCCCAACGGATCAAGTTGAATTCTTGGGGGATTTGTGTAGTCAAGCATAAATTTTAGATAGCCTGAACAGGAAAAATTCTACATCTCTCCCCCCTCTCATTGCATTTCTAAACGCTTTGATCTTCGCATTAAATGACTCTGCGGCTGCATTGGTAGCTCTGTTGTTAAAAGAATTAAGGATGCCTGGATAATGATGCTGAATAGTTCTGGCAAGGGTTTTAAAGGAGGGTAGCCCTGCCTCTTCCACGTCATTGTACCATAATGCCAGTTTTTTAAAAGCCTGTTCTTTACTCGTATAATGGCGAAAAACTTCTTCTAAACGCAATGATAACTGATACCCTTTATGGATGATGGGATATCTGGTAAACAATAGCTCTGCTCTTTGTCGCTGTTCGCGTGTCCACGCTCCAGGGTGCTTGAATACCAGATAACGGCTTCGTGCCAGGAGTTGGGTAGCGCTATCTCCATAGAAAATTGTACCTCCGGCAGTCTAAAAAACGCTGCGTATTCGCGGCTCCTGAAAATTTTCGAATAACGGCGACCATACATTAATATCGGATTTTCTTTTAACCCCTTTGCGAAGCCAAAGAAGTGATTTTACACAATTTCGTTCGTGCTGAAATTGCCTTAACAAACCCAATGGTATTTATGTTTTTTTAGGTTAAGTTGAAGTACGGCTTATCTGTCATAGAAACCGGCCATCTTCCTTTTTACTACAACTTCGTGACTTTTGGATACATCTGTTCATCGACATTGGCTGAACTTTACATCAACAATACTGAAATAAATATGGATTTAAAGAATAGCACCATCCTGATCACAGGAGGAACCAGCGGTATCGGTTTAGAACTTGTCAGGCAACTTACCGGACAGGGATCAACAATCATCATTACCGGTCGTAATCAAGAAGCCTTAAATGATACCAAAAGGCGTTTTCCCAAAATACACGTTTTTCGGAGTGATGTAAGTGATCCGCAAGATATTGAGCGTCTGTATGAAGTGGTGACGCAACAATTTCCTGATCTGAATGTGATCGTTAACAATGCAGGTGAAATGCGGTTGCTTGACGTTCAGGACCCCAGTAAGGACCTGAAAAACATCACCCGTGAGATTGATATTAATCTTACGGGAACGATCCGGATGGTTCATCAATTTTTGCCTTACCTGATCAGGAAGCGTACGGCGGCAATTGTGAACGTTTCCTCCGCCATTGCTTTTATGCCTTACTCCACCGCTCCGGTTTATAGCGCTTCAAAAGCAGGGGTTCATGCTTATTCCCTGGCCCTGCGCCTCCAATTGAATAAAACCAGTGTCAAGGTGTTTGAACTGGTACCTCCTGGCGTGAATACTAATCTTCAGAATGATTGGGTACTGCCACCTAATCCGAGCCAAATGATGGATGTGGATAAACTGGTCAGTGTAGCCATTAAAGGACTTCTGAACGACACACCTGAGATCAAGCCATTCCTGGTGAATGTAATAAAATTTCTAAGTAGGCTGATGCCTAACCAATTGATGAAGTTAGGGCACAGAGAATTTGAAAAATTCAAAAAATTGAATAATCAGCAATAAACAATCAGATATGAGGAAATTAATACCAGCAGTGTTTATGCTGCTATTATCACTGGCATCTTTCGCGCAGCAACCACCTGCAGACCAAATCACAGGGGTATGGCAATGTGATGATTACAAGATCGAGGTGTTCAAATCAGGCAATACGTATTCGGCTAAGCTCTTATGGTCGAAAGAGATGTTTGAAGCAGATGGCAAAACCTCGAAGAAGGACGTTAAAAATCCCAATGAAAAACTTCGGGGCAGGTCCGTGCAGGGCCTTACGCATATCACCGATCTTGCCTATAAGGATGGCGAATACGTGGACGGTAAACTGTATAGCGTACAGGACGGGAACACCTATAGTTTCAAAGGAAAACTAAAAGGCCCTAATGACCTTGAGACCCGGGGCTACAAAGGCATTCCCCTGGTGGGCAAATCATTCAGGTGGAAAAGAGTTCAGTAATTATAAAAACAATGCTCATGAAAGATAATAAAGATCAACTGTCGGGGTTTTGGTTCGTCGTTTCCAATGCCCTTCCACCTATCGGGTTCTTCCTTTATTTCAGGCACAGGAAGGCACATCCAAATAAGGCCAGGAGAGCTTTAACAAGCGCAATGATCGGCGTGCCCATAGCAATACTCGTAGGTTATATCATGAACACTTTTGTACTTAATTAAGCCATGGTAAAAAACATTATTTCAGCACTGCTACTACTCATTTCGGTGACGCTCAGTTTTAAACATGCCTGGGATACCGTACATTATAAAAACAATCCGGAGTCCGTTAAGATGATGGAAAGTTTAGGTATCAGCGAAGCCTTCATTCCATATCTGGCTTTTGTAGCCATAGCTGTCGGCATACTTTTGCTCATCCCGAACACCTTTTTCCCGGGCAATATTATAAATGCGTTCATGGTCGTTATGATCATGGGTTTGGCGCTGCGGGCGGGAAATTACCGCATCGCGTTGATAGAGATCCCGTTTTTAGCGATGCCATTAGTGATGATATGGCTAAAGTATCCTTTTAAATTCAAGTAACTTGCAGTATGGCAAATAGCAAACCCTACCGGATCACTTCCATAACGGAGATTCACCGTTTGATGGGGCTTCCTAAACCCCATCACCCGCTGATCAGCATCGTTGATCTGAAAGGCCTGAGAAATGACACAGGTATAGAGGCGGTCGTATTCGACTTGTATGTGATATCAATGAAAAGAGGATGTGACGGCTTACATTACGGGCAACAAAAATACGATTTTGACGAAGGGCTTATGGCCTTTATGGCCCCCGGCCAGGTCTTGCGTGGCGAAGAGAACGGTGTACCTCCGGACCTGGATGGCTGGATGCTTTTTGTACACCCTGACTTTTTTTGGAACACATCGCTTGCTACCAGGATCAGGCGATACGAATACTTTGGCTATGCTACCAGTGAAGCGCTATTCCTCTCGGATAAGGAAGAAATAGTGATCAATGACCTGGTCAGAAATATTAAAACGGAATATTATTCCAATTTGGATAAGTTCAGTCAGGACATTATCATTTCAAACCTGGAGGCCTTGCTGAATTACGCCGAACGTTTTTACCAGCGTCAGTTCATCACCCGAAAGATCACTAACCATCAGGTCTTAAACCAGGTGGAAGAGATCTTAAAAACCTATTTAAACAACGAAGCTTTGCTTTCTGAAGGGTTGCCAACCGTCCGATACTTTGCCGATGCTTTGAACATGTCCTCTAAGTATTTAAGTAGCCTGTTGAAACAATTGACCGGTCAGACCATGCAACAGATCATCCACGAGAAACTGATCGAGAAAGCTAAAGAAAAATTATCAACGACGACGATGTCCGTAAGTGAGATCGCCTATCAACTTGGTTTTGAGCATCCTCAGTCTTTTAATAAGTTATTTAAAAGCAAGACCAACCAAAGCCCATTGGATTTCAGGCAATCCTTCAATTGAAATGTGCATACATCCTTCGAATAAGATGGTAGGAAAGCGAAGGTCGTCATTCGGCCGATATGCGATAGTGCCAGCCCAACGACCACGAGATTCTGATCATCCTGCTGAGGCCTCAACCAGAGCTTGTGGGTATATTCTTCAATATCTGACCCGGTTTTGAATTCTTGTCTCATTTATCTGTTACCTTCAAAAAAGAGTCTGGGATGGTTCCGACCTCGCTTATAATAAATAAAGAAACTAATTGGTAAATCAGTTAATAACAGCCCTTGAAGACCTCACAGGCTTGAGGCGCTGGTGTCCGGCTTACCTCATTTTTTACCATATGATAAATAGATGCCCCCTAATTTGTGCTATCTTCAAGTGATGGAAGCACTAATAAATCTTATCCTGCAATTTGGTCACCTGAACAAACAGCAGATCGAGTTTTTGCTTAGCAAGGTTCAAACACTCGACTTTAAAAAGGACGACTATCTGTCGGAAGCCGGGAAGGTGCCCCGGTATGTGGCGTTCGTATTGGAAGGTGTGTTCCGCTTTTGTTACTATAACAACAAGGGTGAGGAAATTACCAATTATTTTGTAGAAGAAGGCAACTTTGTAGTGGATAACGAAAAATTTGAATCGCAGATCGTGGCCTCAGAATATGTACAAGCCGTTACCGACTGCAAGGTGCTTGTGTTTACCAAAAAGGACTGGGATGATATATCCGACACCATTGTGGGCTGGGAAATGATGAAGGCCAACATGGTAAAAAAGTGCCTGACGCTGGCTATGGAGCGGCGTAGTCCGCTGGTTTCAGAAGATGCCACCACACGTTACCTATCCTTCATTGACGGCTTTCCTAATCTCATCAACCGCATCCCGCTTTCGTACGTGGCCTCATACCTGGGCATCACCCAGCAATCACTTAGCCGAATACGCCGGAATATCCGTTAGCGGCGCTTTTTATCAAATGGTAAATGTTTTGTTGCTACGATTTTCAACATTTGCTTATTCATTTAAACAATTAAAAGATGAGCAAAAAGATTGTATTGATAACCGGAACAAATAGTGGTTTTGGCTGGCTGACCGCCCACAGCGTGGCCGCCTTAGGACATCAGGTGTATGCAACCATGCGCGATACCCAGGGCCGTAACGCTGATAAAGCCGCGGCACTTGCAGCGGTAGCGAACGTAACCGTTTTGGATGTTACCCTAACTGATGACGAGAGCGTGAAGCAGGCCGTTAATACTGTTTTGGCCAAAGAAGGCACTATTGATGTGTTGGTGAACAACGCCGGTTACGGCATGACCGGGGTGGCCGAGAGCTTTACCATGGCTGATGTGCACACTACCTTTGATATCAACGTTTATGCCCCCTGGCGACTGATCAAACAGGTACTACCCGCCATGCGCAAACAGGCGGATGGACTCATCATTAACGTGACCAGCGGCTTCGGCCGCGTATCATTCCCGTTCGCTACCTTCTATGCTGCCTCCAAGTTTGCGCTGGAGGGAATGAGCGAGGGCCTTCATTACGAGGTGAAACGTTTAGGTATAGATGTGGCTATTGTGGAGCCAGGGGCTTTCCCTACCGAAATGCAGCAAAAAAACAACCCTGCATCTGATCAGGGAGTATTTGAGGGGTACAGCGCGATTGCCGATATCCCCAATAAAATGATAGCCGCAATAGGTGGGGAGATGCAAACTAAAAAGCCTAATCCGCAGGACGTTGCCGACGCCATTGTAAAACTTATCGGCGCCTCAAAAGGCACACGGCCATTACGCACCGTTGTTGACCCCATAACCGGCCAATACATTGAAGCCGCCAATCAGGCCGTAGCTGAACAATTTGCCAAAGGATTGACGGTGTTCGGGATGGGTGAGTTATTGTAAGAGGAACAGATTTTGTGGAAACGGCAGTGGCGTGGGCTACTGCCGTTTTTGGGTTTGTGGCTGTTGGCATATGATATAAAGAGCTGCCTGTATTGTCTCTACAGCTAAATGGTATTCCGCTCATACGCTACGGAGTAGCCTATATGAAATGTTGGCCTTGATCCGGTATTCCCCTCCCGGAGCATGCCCCAAAGGGAGATCATTACTGATCCGCCAGCTTTAATACAATATGCTGATCCTGAGGTCTGACACGATATAAACTTCCGTTCGTAGTTCTTTCAATCTTACCCTGTGTTGCTGTGAGCCGGTAAGTATGGCCATCAAATTCATACAGCGCGCTATTATCAGCGATTGATTTAAACGCAGTTTTAGCCCCATCCGCAACATAAAGGTCAAGGAACCAGTCGTCCGCCGGGTTCTTTATTCCCGTGATAGTCATTGAGTGCTCATTCATAACAATGTCGAAAGAGCCGGTATTCACTGGCCAGGATGCACGGACCGCCGTGTTACTGATATTTGTAAAAACCGGATCACCTCCGTGGATAGGAACCTCCCGGCCGCCTTCGTACATCATTAAACGAAAGCCTTCTGGCATACCGCGCTTACCCCATTGAAAACCATCCACCAAAGGAAGTGTGTAAAAGAAACTCTGATTAGTAGTCGTTACATCTCTCAGGTATCTGTCAGGAACTGTTTCGTTGAACAAATGGATATCGACGATACGCAACTCCTTTTTTTCCCAAAGCAGGTTAAGCCTGTAAAACCGGCTATTGTACCATACGGTTTTCTTATCACTGCTGCCCAGGTCTTTGCTAACAGTAAAGGTAGTAGCCGGCGTGACTTTGTAGGTCCTTTTAAACCATTCGCCAGACTTTGCCAGGGTTTCCACCCGAACCTTACCATCTTTCCGCAAACGGGCAATAATTGGCATCTGTAGTTCCAGGCCTTTTTTCATCGTTTCCCAGGTGAATGAATTTTCCTGACCTGCCTGCGTATAATTATAACCTAGCAAAGGGTCATTAGCGAAAGTCTGGAAAAACCAATTGACCCACTGTTCATTTCCTCCTGCATGAGAATAGACAGGTTCCAGGGTGGTCACTGTACTACCATCGGCATATTGCCTGATAGGATCGCTGCCCAGCATCCTGAACACAGGTACCGGAAGTTGTTTTTCGGCATGTTGTGCAGGCATATAGGCATTTAAGCGGCTGGGGTAATATGCCTGATTCCAATAACCACCCCATAGGGTAAACCCGTCTGTGCCTACCTGGTCCTTACAGTTCGCGGATGCGACGATCTTATATTTGTCGTACATGTAATTCAGGGAGTGGGCATCAATTACCCATGATGCAATGGATTTTGGATAATATCCAAATATCTGCTTAAAGTCCTCAAAATAAACGTCAATGATCTTCTCCCGTTCAGCAGGTGTATAGCCCACCGAAAAACCAACGTCTGAGTGCCAGTCCCAGGCATATTTTCCCCGCCATTGGATACCCGCCTTTTCGATCAGTTGCTGGGGCAGTTCCCACCAGCCCCCGATTTCAAATTCATCCCGTGGCAGTTTTTTTAAAAGCTCCTGGTATCGTTTATCGATCAGTGCATCGTATTGCAATAGAAAAGTCCCGCCCAGATGATATTGTTTCATCAGCGTTATCTGGTTGACAACCGTCTGGTAAAGCACGTCTTTAGTGATATTAGCATCCCGTGGTTCAATGTCCCGAATGAAATTAACGATATTGACTATCCTGGGCTCAGCTGGTTGTTTTGTTTTATGCTGCTGGGCATACACTACAGCATGCGTTCGCATGCATAAAACAGCTAACAAAAAGATAAATTTGATTTTATGGATCATAACATAATTTGAATATAGTTAACTATCGGAGATTAATAATATTACCATCCCGGATTTTGTTCCGGCTTATGACCGTTGGCCTGATAAAAGCAATTTGCAGGTCATCTTATGAAGATGTTTTGCGTCATGCGTGGACTGCGGTTCTCCTATTCGGAAGTAAAGGAATAATCACCTTTTGGCAAACCTGTAAGCTGTAATGATCATCACCTATTCTGGTGTTAGCGTAAATCGTACCATTAATTAAGGCAAAATGTCTGATACAATTCCTGCAACTCCCAGGTTACTACCTCCTGCCTTTTCCCAACGTGAATAGCTGGCCAAGATAGTTATTCAATGGTGATAACTGTCCCAAACTGTCTGCAACTGAAAATAAGCAGGTAGCGCGTTGTAAAAACCCAAAGGTGATTCAGTAATCACAACTTACTGAAAAGTAATACAATATGGTTCGAAAACCTATCGTGCTCCCAGGAAACGGCGAAACGCCAGATACTAATTTTCTGATCAAAATCATATCCTTACCTTCTTCCTCATTTATTGCAAACCACTACATTAGTACTACTATAAAATTACCTAACATGGCAGTGCCAACCAACAAGTCCGAACTACAAAAAGCTATTAAATTGAACTATGCCAGTTTGCAGAAAGAACTTTCCTCCATTACGGCGGAAGAAGCAAAAAAAATCGAACTGGAAGGACACACAAAAAATACCCAAATGAGTATTCATAATCTGGTTGCCTATTTAATCGGATGGGGAGAGCTCGTATTGAAATGGAACAGGCTAAAAGACAATGGCGATAAAGTTGAATTCCCCGATACGGGTTATAAATGGAACGAACTGGGTCAATTGGCACAGAAATTTTATAACGACTATGCTGATTATGGTTATAAGGATTTACTTGAAAAACTAGATACAACTGTTCATGAAATCCTTACACTAATCGCAGGCAAAACCAATGAAGAGTTATATGTGGAGCCATGGTATACCAAATGGACGGCAGGAAGAATGATACAATTTAATACTGCCTCACCATTTTTAAACGCACGCGGAAGAATACGTAAATGGAAAAAATCAAAACACGTCAAGTGAGATAAAATACAAATTTGTTCCTTGCCTCTGGTAAGGGTTCTTATGATGACATCGTTTTGAATGCTACCGGGGACCTGAATATAATATCCATTGAAAATAATAGCTCCCTGGTAAAACCCTGGCGATCAGATAATAAATAGTTAGTGTGGGCTCACCATATTACCTTAATGAAGGGTTTATCTGGATAAGATAATCCTTACTAAAAAGAAATGCCGTTTCAGTAAATCAGAAACGGCATTTCTTTTTATATAATATTTCGGCTAAAGCGCCCAGCAGAAGCTAATACCGCCATTATTCCACTTATATTTCCCGTTAGTGGTTGAACGCAGGTAGTAATGCTCATTTGGTGCGCTCTCATTAATAACGGCAGAACTTCCGTCACTTTCTCCTGAGATGCTGTTAAGATTGTATTGGATACCTATTCCAATCTTTGAATGGGGAATGCGGTAAATACTACCAAATGTCAATTTGGTAAGCAGGTATGGAAATGTTGGTGTTTCATCAACATGATAGCCCGCTGTTAATATTTTCTGTCCTGTGGTCATCAGACAATCGAAACCATACATACCATATACCACAAGATTCCTGATCGGAATATTCAATCCGCCTGAAAGTCCGACAACTGCACTGTTTTGTTGAACACGTACAGTATTGGCTGTTGGTTGTTTGTCAATGTCGACCACATTATATTCATAGACCGGGGATACAACATAGCCTAGCCTTGCTTCGAAACTTATAAACGTACGATGCCCCGTTACTCCCACAAATATGCCCATAGCAGCGTGGTCATTAGGGTTGGCAATTTTATCATAGGAAGACAGCAGCCCGGTATAATTAACAAAACCATAGGCATGCCGCGTTTTTTTATGAGGGTCGAGTTTCTCAACGCCCTCATCTACCTGTTTCATGCCGTTATTAAGGGCTTTGCCGAGGTTTGCCATTGCATTAATGTTGTCGATTTTGGCTTGTACCCTTGCCGATGGAAAGGCCTGCTGTGCCGCTTTGTATCGTTCCAGCGCTTCCATGTAAAACAGGGAACCCATATTGTACAAGGTATCACCTTTTGCCTCTAACATTGACGCTTCCCACATTTTCGCGTCAGCTTCCCTTTTCCATTTATCCGGATCCGGGGAAGATGTACTGCCGGAAGAATAGCTCTGGGATGATTTGGGGGTCGTATGTTGCGACTTACTGGTACTTTCGATCACAATAACGCCTGCATTACTTTGTACACTGCTGCCTAAGCCGGCAAGCAGGGTTTTAATATCCCCGTTTTTAAATGGGGGTATCCACAGGGGGGATAATGGTTCAAGGTTATCAAACTCATATTTGCGGTAAGCAGCAGCTTTCTCATCGTAATAACTATAGCTGGTTTGATTAGCGCCATTAATTTGCGGACTAAAGTTCACCTGGTAGACGCGGTAGCCTTTATGCTGGTAGTCTTTGATAAGCGCAACGCGTATTTTATCCAGGGCACTCAATGAGTTATCATTTTGTGTGATGTCCTCATGATATTGGTGTGTGGTATTCCATTGCTGATAATTCCCATACAAGTCATTCACTACTACAGGCGCGAATATAATGTTATCATAATCTCCAGGGAATTTTTTTTCCTGTTCTTCTATCCTGCGCACCGTATTTGCAAAATCCAGCGACATGCCAGTGCCGATTTTATCAGCGGGAAAGGAGAAGTTTTTTGCCCGATAGATGTAAGTACTGATTAGCAGGACCTTTAATTTTTTATCGGCCCGGTCACCGGTTGCATAAATGAAATATGCAGGACTTTCAGCGGAGGATCCCGACTGTTGTGCGGACAGACGAATGCTAAGTAACAGAAGTACTGTCACAAATAAAATTTTGTTCATAGGTTGATAGAATCGTTTACAAATGCTGCAGTATAGGGAGCTGATATTCTTATGCAGCGGGATAAGAATATTGTTTTACAGGGCCTGCCATGAAATTAAAATTGCGCTTCTCGTGAATACTGATCTTGTGCGATAAAGATATAAAAGGAATTATTATTTTTTAAAGAATAATTACAACAAAAAAGCAAGCTCATTAAAAGGTGGTTATATTCATTTCCCCCTTTTAGTTTCACTCTTTTTAAAGAATGCACGGGCTTCCCTTCCATCCCCCTGTATCAAACCCAGTACTACGCTATATGCCATTCCCTTTTCCCATCTCCCCATCAACCACCCAATAAAACTCAAAGAAAATATATCCTCATTCTCCCCGCTCCCTAAGAACCCTACAACTTCCTTCTTATACCCTTCTTCAAACACCACTTCCGGTTTCTGCAGATACTTCTCCACCAGCTTTAAATACAACAACACCCGCTCCTCCGACGTATGCTGCAAATACTTCTTATAACGTCGTCGAAAACTAACCAACCTTGACATCGCCAGCTCAATATTTGAAAACTGTGCATGCACCAGGATCTCCATCAGGTTCTTACGTATCGTCCATAGCATCCCCATCCTTTTCTCATACCAGGCATCCGTACGTGTCAATAATGAGAGCTGTTTTAAACTCCCCTTGTCATTGCACAACGCTAAAAACATTGTTAAGCCTATGCGTACATCCTCCACATCCTCCGGTTTTGACGGCTGTTTTGTATGCGATAGCGATTCCTGCAATATCGCGATCGCCTTATCCGCATGGTTTGTAAAGAACAGGTTTAGCGCTGATAATAACTGATGCCTTAAATAGAACAAGGCATGGTAACGACTATCCGTGACCATCAAATCCATCATTTCCTTCAGATAGGAGCTGCTCTTTGTAAAATCCTTTCTCCGCAAATGAAAGTTAGCCAACAGGTATAAAATGGAAATATGGTAAAAGAGATTCGCCTGTTTCTTATGCCCCCGGTTTTCTATAAATTGATTCGTTCGGTCAATATAGCGCTCAATCAATCCGTAATTCTGCTGTATCGCAGCATATTCATTCGCCAGAAAAAGAATCTGGTAAACAGCCTTATAAGTCATCAGCTCCTGAGCCGCAATTTTGTATTTCCGGATGGTCGTTATCATCAACGATGTTAAATTGACAATCTTTCCATTCAGGTGGATCTCCTTCAGTTCCTGCCGTAAAAATGCATAAGCCATATTGAGTTTAGCCTCCCGTTGCATTTGTTCCTGGTTTTGCAGAAAACGCGCAGTCAACACCTCAAGGTCTTCCGCCTCCGGAAGATGCGCATACTGTAGCTTTAATAACAAAAGCTCATTCAGCAAATTAAACTGCTCGGACTGTTCAGCTAGTCGTTCCGCCTTATCCAGACATTTGAATGCCACCTTAACCACATCATTTTCTAATAGGAAACGACTTACCACCACCAGTCGCAAGGCATCATAAGTATCAGAATGGTTGTTTTCGAAGGTCTTCTGAGATAAGAATAGCAGCAGATTATCCTGCAGCCTTTTTCGTAAAGCATGGTATGCGTCGTTATTTTTCTCTGATTCATAGAGCTTTTTTAAGCCTTCTATATCGTCAGTTTCTAATAAATCAAGTAATACCAGGTTTTTTACGTCTGTTCTTTTGTTTTTGCGCTGTAAAAACTGTCTAAATGATTGTTTTTCATTACTGTTTAATAAGTTGATCAACTCCGAAAGTGAATCCATATATGCTGGTTAGACGGTGTTTGAGGGCATGAAATTATAAAATATATCGTCAGTAATTTACATTTTCTCATTTGTAAAACCCTGCAACACGCCCGACATTTGTTTCATCTTAATCACTAAACCCAAATTATATGGAACCGCTACAAAACAGAACAGAGGATAATTTACATAGCATAAAACCCATGGAGAATACCAGAAACCCATTTAAACCTACCGGCGCATTTATCGGTGCTTCCTGGTTTGCTTTATTGATAGGAGCGTGTGGCTATTGCATAGGCTTATGGAATGCAAACATGCAATTGAACGAGAAAGGTTATTACTTAACTATTTTGTTATTCGGCTTATTCTCAGTAATCTCTGTACAAAAAAGCGTAAGAGACAGGGCAGAGGGGATTGCTGTGACAGACCTTTACTATGGCCTGAGCTGGTTTGCGACCATTGCAGCAATACTGCTCCTGACTATTGGTCTCTGGAATGCTAATATGGCGCTGAGTGAAAAAGGTTTTTATGCAATGGCATTCTGCTTAAGTATGTTTTCTGCCATTGCTGTTCAAAAGAACACCCGCGATGCAAAGTTGGTGGAGAATAAAGAATTGTAACGTAGCGGTTGCAACCCCGCAGCCCCTTGCTTGCAAGTCTGCGGGGGTATTTTGCAAATCGGCTATAAAAATACGCTCAGCACAACATAAAACTAATTGCAAAATTGCTCCAATTTATGAAAGCTGAAAAAATGCATTGTTAATCTTCATTCATTGTCGCCTCAATTCAATAAAAAAAGGGCCGTCTCTAAAATACCTGAGGCGGTCCCTTTTTATGCAATAAGTTGCTGAAATACCAATATATTGACCCCCTTCCTGCTTCATTTGCCTTCTATTCAAATTACAGCCATATCAAGGGGTGCCTTACCGGCAAATTCCTCACCACCTCTCCATTCCCCGGCTGATGATCCAGCTTCTCCCACGTCTCAAACCAATCTTTCTGCCTCCAAACGGCTGCTCCAAACAACAGAAAAGGCTGCGCCACCGGCCATTCAGCCCAATACATCACATCCTCCTTATACGGCCACTTCCGCTTATCTTCCACATAAGGATACATATACTCAATCCCCTTCCGGATACTCCTGCCATCACTTAATTGAAACCGCCAGAGATCATCCTCTTCATTAGTTAAAATCTGGCAGATCATCACCATCGCATCCAAGTTAAACAAGGAATATCCATAAGGCTTCGTCCGCGCCAGTTCCAACGGAAAACTTCCATCTTTCGCCATCTGCCCGGGTAACAACACTTCCTTATATCTTTTCCTGCAAAATTGCAACAACACACTATCCCCCGTAAATCGCGCAAATGCCGCTACCTGCATCACCCAACACGTACCGTGATTATTCTTTGCATTCATTTCATCTTTTCCATACTGATGACTGGTCAGCCACTGCAAATACGCCCGGAACCATTTCCTGATACCCGCTAATAACTCCCTGTCAAACACCGCCGCATCCTGCATCACCCATACCCCCTGTGCAACTTCCATCAGTTGTATTGTATCAATAATCCCAATCCCACGCCCGGTAAAACGTCCCTTGATCGCTTGTGCATACAACAGGTGAGGGTGCATCAACGTAGCAGCATCCGTAAACCATGCCCTCAGATGCCTTTGCGCAGCTATAACATACTTACTATCTCCTGTAATGCGATATGCCGACGCCAAAGCCCCCACAATACAACTAAACCTGATCATTGCCAGCCTGTGCGCCACAAAATTCTCAGGATTCGTCATCCCATCCCGCTGCACATATGGACTATCCGGATAACCCTGCACCGGCCACCAATAATCCCCTTCAGAGTAGTAATCATGTAAGCCACCTGCACTTCGTGAACAGGTCGCCGCAGTAACCGTCTCAGGAGCCTGTTTTAAGGCCCAGGCGGCTTCCTGGAGTACCTGCCTGTGTAATACCTTCACAATAGCCTTATCCGGCGGAAAAGGCTTAAAAGAGCTACAATAACAAAGGATCAGGACAAGTGCATATTTCATGACACAGGTTATTTAAACAACAAACTCATAATCACCTTTCCCCGCTCGTCTATCAATTTCTGAAAATCCTTCCCTGACACCTGGAACATCTTTTTATACAAAGGCGCCATAATCAAAGGATAAGACAACAGTGAAAATAAATTCATCAAAAAATGCATTGGATTCATCTGCTCAATTTGCCCTTTCTCCATCTCCATCGCAGCTTCCTTCAGGTAAGACCGCACAGGTGCTGATTGAATATTTCTGATCAACTTTTTCCCGAAAGTATTAATCTCCGTTATAAGAAAAGTCTCCTGATAGGGGAAAGCAATCATATGCTTCAGGAAAACCGCAATGATATTCTGCGTCTTCACTTTAAACGACTCGTCAGATACCATACATTCATCCAGCCGGTGACTCAGATCCTGCATCGCATCCTGAAATATCGCACCAATCAGCAGGTCCCTCGAACGGAAATAATAATGCAATGCCGTCCTGTTTACCCCGGCAGCATCCGCTATTTCCTGCGTAGTAGCATGAAGCTTTCCCTCTGCAAAAAGTAATCGTTTTGCAGTTTCTTTAATATGCTCTTCTGTACCTGTATTTTTAAGCGGCATCTTTTTAAGTTAAACTGATTCTATAGTCAATACCAATTTCATTGATAAAATACCCGTCATGCGAAATCACCAGCAAAGTACCTCCAAAATTCTTCAATGCCAAAGTTAACACCTCCAGACTCTGAATATCCAGGTTATTCGTAGGCTCATCAAGTAGCAATACGTCCGGCGCCTCATTACTTGCCAACAAACAACACAATGACAATTTCATTCTCTCTCCACCACTTAGTTGCGCACATTTTTTATCAAATGTCTCCGGACTAAACTGTGTCGCCACCAACAATGCTCTCAATTCTTCCTCCTCCAGCCGCCGTTTATTATATTCCTGGATCTGCTCATACACACGCAGTTTCGGGTTGATCATCGAGTAATCCTGGTCGAGATAAAAGTAAGAAAATGCAGCACTGTCATAACTCCCCGCACAGGGTACCAGCTCACGTGTAAGAATTTTCAGCAACGTAGTCTTCCCACTTCCATTCCCGCCCTCTATTTGCACCCGCTCACCAGATTTTATCTGAAAACTAAGATTATTCCATAGTAATTTATCACTATACCTGAAATTGACCGCTTTCAGGTCTATCAATAATTTCCCCCGCTCCAGTGCTGGCGCTTTGATATCGATTTTCAGGATTTCATATTCCTGGATCTGCGCTTTGATCTTTTCGATATTTTCAATAAGACTACTGATCTTTTCTTCATGTGCATTCATCATCCTTGCAGTGCTGCGTTCCGCCTTATTCTTTAACCCGCCTGCAATAATGCGCGGTATCGAATTGCTCAATCCAACAGACCTCCCCTTAGATTCCTGTGCTGCCCGATGACCGGCCATGTCACCGGCTTTCTTCTCTGATGCTTTCAATGCTTTCAACTGCCCGTTCAGTTGTGCACGTAAAGCATTTACCTGCTCCATTTTTTTCTGCTGATAAAAATCGAAGTTGCCACCGAAAACCGCTATCCCTTTTTCACTCAATTCTAATGTCTTATTCATAAGATTCAACAGGGTTCTATCATGACTCACTATCAGCATGGTTGATTTGCTCTGCTGGATCATATTATAGAGCTTTGTCCTGGTGCTTATATCCAGGTGATTAGAGGGCTCATCGAATAATATGAGACCCGGACAATTCAGGTCCATGGCCGCAAGAAATACTTTTGTCTTCTGACCTCCACTCAAACTCCCTAATAACCGGTTCTCATCTATATCTCCAAGTTCCCACTTATCCAGTACCGTTCGAATTTTATTCTCAATATCCCAATCTTCGTCCAACTGAATGAAGTGGCGTGCATCGGTATCTCCTCCTAAAATTGCCTGCAGCGCATCCAGCTTCTTATCTGCCTCCAACGCCTTTGCCACCGGCCAGGAATCAAACTCACCCAGGTGCTGTGGTACATACCAGGGCTTCTCAGAACAGGTGATTTCTCCCGATGTTAATGGAAGTTTCCCTGATAATAAACGCAATAATGTAGACTTCCCTACACCATTTATCCCCACCAATGCGGCCTTTTCTCCATCGTTTAATATGAAGTTCAGATCATGGAACAGCTCCTCATTATCCGGATGAATATAATTCAATGATTTTATGATCAAACCCACTGGATTTTCCGATTTATTTCGCCATGAAGATATAGAATCATTTTTTGTTAGACAAAATTGTTAAATAAAAACATGTCTGCTTCACCCCTTAAAATGTCCACCCCGGGGGAAAACCACTTTTCAACCGTTCCCACTGAGTATACCTTCGATAAAAATTCTCACATGAATACAAATAAGCAAGCCATTTCTTTCAAATCAAATGGGTTAAATATTGCCGGCATCCTGCACCTGCCTGTTGCTACAGATCAACCAACGGCCGCCATCGTGATAGGGCATCCTGGTAGTGGTGTGAAGGAACAAACAGCCGGTCTTTACGCGCAGTTGTTAGCTGAAAAAGGGTTTATTACTTTAACCTTTGATGCCGGGTACCAGGGAGCCAGCGAAGGGTTACCCCGTGGACTTGAAGACCCTGCACAGCGCACAGAAGATTTCAAAAGTGCCGTCTCCTTTCTTCATACCCTAGCCCGCGTCGATACGAATAAAATTGCCGTTTTAGGCATCTGTGCTTCAGGCGGCTACGTCATCAATGCCGCTGCGGCAGATCTTCGGATTAGGGCTGTGGTCACCGTTATTGCTGCGGACATTGCCCGTCAGTTTAAAAAAGGAGGAGATGGTAAGCAGGATCCTGCCGTGTTCCAGGGAATGTTAAGTATAGCAGCAGCGGATAGAACGTTGGTTGCAAAAGGAGAGGAGCCAGGTACATTTCCACTTTTCCCTGCGACGAAAAAGGAAGCGGAAGCACTTGATCAGCATAACTATGAAGGATGGGAATATTACTGTACCGACAGGGGGCAACATCCACGGTCAGCAAAGGTATTGACCTGGAATAGCGTGGATCGGATTGCCACCTTTGACGCCTTTGCTTTTGTCAATCAGATATCTCCAAGACCATTACTGATGATCACCGGTTCAAAAGCAGTTACCCGCTGGATGACGGAAGAAGCCTACAACGCAGCCGGCGCTCCGAAGGAACTATTGAATATAGAAGGTGCCAGTCATATGGCACTGTACGATGAGTTACAATATGTAACGCAGGCAGTAGACAAAACTGCTAGCTTCCTGAACTCAGCGCTTTAAACAAAAGAAGTAGCCCGCTCTTTTTGAACGGGCTTTTTCTTTTGTCAATTTTACGCTATTTTCATTGAAAATATTCCCTTTAACCATTTTCTATGCACCGTGTCAGAAGTTATTTGTTGCAAACAACCTCTCCGCCCCAACCACCGTTTTGTAATACCCTAATACCTAAATTTCCTAAGATGAGAGATCGCCAATTTCTATTCGTACTGGCCTTTATAGCTGGTTTATATAGTTGCCAGCCGGCCAGCGCTCCTTCGGATAATACTGCTTATGCTGCCCCGTTTGATATCAATCCAGCTGCTACCATTACTAACAGTGAAGGTGATATGCTGTCATTATCCGTAGGCATTATTGCTGACAGTACACTCGTATTAAGAATTAAAAAAGACTACCCTGCAGAAGGGCAACATATTCTTTTATATAAGATCCGTGAAACGACAGATAAATACCCGCCTACAAGCAATGTCATTATTCTGACAGATGGGCTGCCAAATGATTCCGGATGGAGTTACCTGCTACCTTATTCCAGGAAAATGAGTGTATTCAAAATAGCGGATAGCCTGTTGCCTGCTGATCTTGAAAAGAGAGGACGTGCATATGCATTTTACCTGGATAAAAAATTGCACGCCACTCATGCCTATGTTCCAGACTCCCTTTACGGAGATAAAACATATCATTACTTTAAGCAAGTGGCGGCTATCCTGAACCGTCAACCTTTTAATCCCCTCATAGAACATACAAAAGGGCAAAGCAGGTTCCCAGCAAACATCCCGTCCGCTTCCAATACGAGTCTTTACCTGAGCGACCGTTCCATCAAAGTGGGCACCAGGCGTGTCAATACAGGTTATTTTGCAGACTTTTATTTCCGCAATACCGGCAACAATCCAGTGATGATCTACAAAGTGAAGAATAACTGGAACCGTCTCGGATGCAGCGTTGAATTGCCTAGGGTAGCTGTTATGCCAGGTGCACGGGGAAAGATCCGGGTATTTTACAGGGTTTCCGGCAGTGGCGCATTCCGCAATGATATAACCATCTATACAAATACCGCAGGCAGTCCGTATACCTTGACTATTTCAGGGACGGCGACAAGATGATTTGTTTCACAGCACTTGCCAGATCAGGTAACTGCATAATATCAAATTCATCGCAGAATACGTCAATATTGCCTTTGCGCCAAAATCCATCCGGACAAATCACAATCGCCTTGTGATGAAAAGCGCCCAACTCTAACATAGAAACGGGTGATTTGGTAGAAGGATCAAAATAAAACAATACATAATCTGCTTTCTGCAAACTGCTCAGTTCCCATTTTACCTGTTGGTAAAACTGTGGATCTGAAAACTCCTGTCTCCAGCTGGAATCCCAATCCGGACGGCGGGGATTGAGTATGAGATAATCATTCTTCTCTTCTTCAGGTGTAAGGGAATCAAATAACTCAATAGCCTGTTGTTGCCATTCTTTAGCAGTGCCCATTTCAATGGAACCTGCCAGGAAGATAATTTTCCTTTGATGCGTGAGCACTCTTTGGGGTGGGTTAATAACGTTCATACTGGTTGTAAATTGAACACAATTTATGATAACATTTTGGTAGCTCCAAATTTTGTGTAAGTAAAACACAAATATCTCAAAGGCAGCATCAGCCTGTATATAAATAATTGCTTAACAATCAATGTCGCTTCCTTATTTTTGCCTTTTACATTCCTTTTATGGACGACGTTTCGGCGATAATAGACCTGCTCAAAGAAAAAGCAGATGCCAGATATCTCACAGGCATGCTGCGATTTGGAATTAATAATGAGAAAGCGTTAGGCGTTAAACTTCCAGAGATCAGGAGTTTGGCTAAAATAATAAAGAAAGACCATGCTCTGGCGCTACGTCTGTGGGAAACCGACATTCATGAAGCCCGTATCCTGGCATCGATGGTGGCCGACCCCCAGCAGGTTACGCCTCAATTAATTGACAACTGGACAAAGGATTTTACAAGCTGGGATTTATGTGACCAGACATGTCTCAACCTGGTTGACCGTACTCCTTATGCAATAGAAAAGGCACTGGCGTTTAGTCAGCATAAAGAGGAATTTATTAAACGCGCGGGATTTGTGTTGATGGTTGCATTAGCAGTACATGATAAAAAAGCAGGTGACAAGGTTTTTATACAATTCTTACCTGTTATAGAGCGAGAGGCAGGTGACCAGCGTAACTTTGTAAAGAAGGCGGTTAACTGGGCCTTGCGACAAATCGGGAAGCGGAACGACAGGCTGTTACCATTAGCTATACAATGCGCGGAACGTATTTTATTGCAGGAGAGCAAATCTGCTAAATGGATAGCAAGAGATGCATTAAGAGAGTTAACAAACCGTCAGCCTTCCCGTAAAGTAGCGAAGACCATACATACTCCCTGATATGTATGCAGTCTATGTTTGAAGTTTTTCATATTTCTGTCAGGATCTTCCAAAAACGCAGTCAACCCCGTACTATCTATTGATATTTTAGTAGCTTACTATTACTAAAAAATCGCGCATGGGATTGTTCCACACACTTTATGATGAACTAGTCGGTTTCATGGGCATAAATGCCCTGCTTGAAATGTACCGAACGGGCAATTACCAGGCCCTGCTTACGCTCAACGGTATTTTAGGTGCTGTATCACCTGTACTTCCTTTTTTGTTATTGATCGAAATTACACGTGCGCTGGTCTATAAACGGTTTAAGATAGAAGACTACCGGATGCCGTTTTTAATTTTTGTGATTAACCGTGTCATAGGCCGTTTTTTGTCTATTGCGGCCATTGCTTTTTGCATCGGTGTGTTTGAAAAATATGCCATTTTCAAAACGACCTTTACCTGGTATTGGCTTATTTATGGTTATATCGTGTGGGAGTTCGGGCATTTTCTTTATCATTACTGGGGGCATAGAGTTCGCCTGTTCTGGTGCCTGCATGCTACGCATCATATGCCGCAAACGATGAACCTGTCTGTAAGCTATGCGCATTTTTTTCTGGAAGGGGCTTATGCAGATATCATTCGCACCACGGTATGTATATTATTAGGGGTAAATCCACCCTTGTTGTTCTTTATAATGTTTATTGATGGTTTCTGGGGAGGGTTTATTCATGTGGGAGAAAACATCCTTAAAAATGGTCGTCTGGGCTTTTTAAACAAGTGGATACTGACACCTTCTCATCACCGGGTACATCATGCGAAGAACCCGCTTTACATGGATACTAATTTTTGTAACCTGCTGAACATCTGGGATAAGGTTTTTGGTACATTTCAATATGAAGATCCTAAGGAGCCAATTCAATACGGTGTTACGCGCAATGTGAATAACCGGAATTTCCTCGACGTATACTTTGGCGAATTTTATTATCTGGCACTGGATGTCTGGAAAGCGCCAGGTATCCTGAATAAAATCCGGTACATATTCATGCCACCCGGCTGGAGTCATACAGGGGATCATAAAACTGCTGTAATAGTAAAACGCGCTTACTTCGAATCGCTCAAAAACGAGCCATCATCAACCACGTTATATGAAACAAAACATGAACAAGCAACCAATTGAGACAAATACTTCCCGTCGTAATTTCATCCGCAATACCGGGTTGACGCTTGGAGGGATCTGGCTGGCCAATGACCTTTTTGCACGTGATAAGGGGCCTGTATATGGGCATAATCATGTGCAGTATACCCTTGATACGGCGTGGAGCAAATGTAGTCCGCAGCAGTATCCTGTAAATGATTGTCATGAAATGGTACAGGATAAAAAAGGGCGGATATTTTTGCTGACCAATGAAACGAAAAACAATATTCTCATTTATAATACCAGGGGGCAGTTGCTCGACGCCTGGGGACATGCATTTCCTGGTGCGCATGGATTAACGATTCATGATGAAAATGGTACGGAATATTTGTATATCACGGATACAGTGAAGCACCAGGTGTATAAAACCACCTTAACAGGGGAGATACTTTTGACTATTAATGCGCCGATTGATAGCAGGCTATATGCGCAGGCAGAGAAATTTGTGCCTACAGAAACGACGATTGCTCCTAATGGAGATATATTCATTGCGGATGGGTATGGGGAGCAATATATCCTACATTACAACAGCAAGGGGGAGTTGTTGAATTACTTTGGTGGAAGGGGAGAGGGGGATGAGCATCTTGATAATGCACATGGTATTTTGCTGGATCCGCGAAGTAAAGATGGGGTGTTGTTGATCACTGACCGGACCCGGAATTGTTTTAAGCAGTTTTCAAAGGAGGGGAAATTGCTGGATATTATTCATTTGCCGGGGGCTTGTGTGTGTCGTCCGGTTGTGCAGGGAGAGTTGTTGTATGCAGCGGTACTGCGATCGCCGGATATGAATAAAGAGGGGAGTGGGTTTGTAACGATATTGGATAAGGATAATAAGGTGGTGAGTAATATTGGTGGCAGTGAGCCGGTTTATAAAGATGGGCAGTTGCAACCGATGTATCAGACGGAAAAGATTTTTGTGCATCCGCATGATGTATGTGTGGATCGGGATCATAATTTATATGTGGCGCAATGGGCATCCGGGAAGGTGTATCCTTATAAACTGAAGCGGGTTTCGTGATAGTGATGGTATTGTTTTCAGGGGGTATTGAATAGAAAATGGCGACTTTTTACTAAAAAAATTTTGTAGATATATTATAAAGTACATACATTTGCACTCCTGAAACACAAAATCAGTTGCCCAGATGGCGAAATTGGTAGACGCACTGTGTTCAGGTCGCAGCGCTCGCAAGGGTGTGCTGGTTCGAATCCAGTTCTGGGCACTTGGCTAACGCCGGAGATACTATCTCCGGCGTTATTGTTTTACTACCTCCTGAATTTGGATCAAGTTGAATTCTTGGGGGATTTGTGCAGTCAAGCATAAATCTTAGATAGTCTAAACAAGAACAATTCAACATCTCTTACCCCTCTCATCGCATTCCTAAACGCTTTTATCTTCGCATTAAATGACTCTGCTGACGCATTGGTAGCCCGGTTGTTGAAAAAATTAAGAATGCTCAGATAATGGTGCTGGATAGTCCGGGCAAGGGTTTTGAAGGATGGCAGACCTGCATCTTCAACGTCGTTGAACCATAATGCCAGCTTTTTAAATGCTTGCTCTTTACTCGTACAATACCGAAAAACTTCACCTAAACGTAATGATAATTGATACCCTTTATGGATCACAGGATATCTGGTGAACAGCAATTCAGCTCTTTGTCTTTGTTCACGGGTCCAGGCTCCCGGGTGCTTAAACGACAGGTAACGGCTTCGTGCCAGTAATTGTTTAACGCTATCTCCATTAGGTAAAATCTCCGGTTGATAAGCAATGCCTGTCCTTTTAGCCTGTCCATAGCAGCATTCTCTTCTTCTAATGCATGCCAGCGATGATGAATACGGATCTCCTGCACTGCTTCGAAGGCCAGCTTCTGTACATGGAATCTGTCTATGACGCGATGGGCATTGGGGAAGCATCTTTGATCCGTCGAGTTCATACTCGCTGCCATATCTAATGTCACTTCCTCAACCAGCCTGCGTAATCGCTTTGGATTCTTTTTAACACCTCTGTCAACTGATCTGCCTGTGTACCTTTAGTCATCGCTACGATTGAGCCCTTTCGGCCTTTAGCCTCTTTATTAGTAACGATCGTATAAAGTTCCCCATTTGCAAACGCCGTCTCGTCAATGCTTAAAGAACGACCCATATTTTGCTCAAAGAGCATCCATTCGGCAGCGTGTTCTTTCTGCACCCATGTCGAATAATCGCTGAGATGATGTTTGTATTGTTGCTGTAACTGCTTGCCATCAATCTGGAAGAAATGACCCAAAACTGAAGGGCTAACGGGGCTTTCGTCCAAGTGTTTCTTTTAATAAAAAGACCGGACTCTTTGGTAATACGAGCTCCGTCACTAACAACATCCCAGTCTCTGGTGATGATCTCATTAGTCTGCACATCTTCCCATCGCCTACGCTTAATGACCAGGGTTACTTTGTTTTCTCTGATTGGAAAATCCTGCACCCGAATTTCGGGTAAAAAGCCCTTGGAATGGAGTTTTCGCTCGCTATATTCAGTAGGTGGTTCAATCTTTTCTTCCAGGTAAAATGAAAGTAGGGTGTCAAATGCCGCCAGATCTAGTCTACCGTAGTATGGGATTTTTCCTTAATCACCAGGATCGCAATACAGTTCCGGTCATCACCTCACTAATACTTCTCAGCCTTCCATACCGCCCAACAACCTTTCCCGGTTGTCCCTGTGTCGCACTCCATAAGAATGTACTCGTGCCCATTGTAAAGCACAACATCTAGTTTATATCCTCATCAATCTCCTGACGGCTCGCTATAAAGAACCTTATAGTCGTCTGCCAAATGCGGCAAGTTTTTAAAGATACGATCTTTCATGTTTAAACCATGTTTAAACCATATTTAAGCCATTATCTTTTGAAAGGCTGCGTTTATCGATCAGATAACGCTCTGCTGCTTTTGCATCTTCCAAGCTGTACCCAGCACCGCAGACCACATGATGTGAACCGGTATAAATTGGCCCCTTGCCGCCAACATTTAATTGTCCTTCAAGTTGCAAATATCTATTCCGCATTGCTTCTCCAAATAGCGCAGGGAACTTCCTGTTCGATCCTTTCATTGCCAGCTTTACATGCTCATTAAAACGTTTCATCCATCCCCGCTTTGTCCGACCGTAGTAAATATACTTCTCTTTATCGTTTATTTCTATTGCATGCAGGTACACCATGTGCGTACCACCAAGCGGCGGCAGCCCTTTTAACACATACCTTAACGGAATTTCTATACGCTGGGGAACATTCATTGATGGAGAATGCAAATTGAGCATCAATAGCGGTGGTAAATCCAAAGAATTTTTAGCGATACCCAGTGTGGTAGTGGATAGTTCACTGCCGTTTTCTTTGTTTAAGTAAATGTCCATGTAAACATGTAACTGCGGACCGGTAAAATTCATAATGTTTTTAAAACTATTGGCCCGGGCGAAATCCACCATCTGCTCCAAAAGTCCTGTCTTTTCATCGTACTTAGCCAAGGTGCTATCCAGAACCTGAACATCCTTTTCAGTGAAAGTAAAAGCATCGCATAAGTAACGAAAGTTGGATATGTTTACGAAAGTCATAGCGCGTTTTATTTGGCAAATTAAATTTTCATGACTACTGTCAGCTATCAAATTAACAAGATAATACTATTCTGATATTACAGAGATAGTAGGTTCGTTAATACAAGGTTAATGGCTTGAAAAGTGGTGCCATGCAAGTTTATTCTAGCTAACTTCGGCCACTTTAACCTCACCAAATTAAACTTATGTTTTCCTCATTATTAAAAGTTACTGGCATTATAATGCTTATTGTCGGAACCTATCTATTTGTTATGCAATTCATTCCCGGCAAAGAAATGTCCGACTTTGCCACCTACGGCGGTTTTATCCTGGGCATCACCGGACTTTTCCTGACACTCCAAACGATGTTTCAAACAAGAAAACAGCAAAACTTACTTGAATCCCCGGAGATCGATTTTACACTAAATGAACAGGCCGAGCATTGGGCAAATAAATATTTTAACTCTGTCAAAATATTCAACAAAACCGACGTTCCAGCCCAAAATATTCTAATTCGATACCGCCAACTAGATACATTACCCTATTCCAAATGGGTTTCTTGTTTTTCACTTTCTGCACATGAAAAAATAGAGTTATTTTGGTTACGCTACCCTGATGCCATACAGGCGGCATATCATGATAAAAGTAAAAAACGACACTTCATGTCAACAAAGCATGATTCACTGTGTGATACAATTTCCATAACCAAAAAAGAATATGACGCGATCGTTGAAGAAGGAAAAGTTAACAGAAATTTTAATGATAGCCATCTGTGTGTAAATTTTGAAAATTTCCTTAATAGTAAGATGATACAATACAATAATGATTTTCGCAGAGTAGAACAAGCCTTTACAGAATTTTATGATAGCAACATGAAAAAGTAAAGAAGGAAAGCTACTTGCCTTTCCTTCTTTCGACAAATGATTGAACGTATATCAATGGACGATTTCTTTTGATCCGTTAATTATCGGTGTTCCTGGGAGATGATCTATCTGCTGTTGTTCCAGCAACCAGGCATATATTTTATCAAGGAAGGGAACGCTATATTTCTGACGCAATTCCAGTCGCTGGTCATCGGCCATTTTTTCTTTCAGCAAATGCTTCTATCCTGTAAATGATGTGTAGGTATTCGGTTCTCGGCATTACAGAATAATGATCTACAACATTTATCTTTGTCGCTGTAATCAAGGTGTTTTTTTATTCCCTCTATTTGAATAAAAATTTACCAGAGTATAAGCGTGTAAAAAAGCAATTTTTTATTGGGTGATAAAGGGTGACTGGGGAATGTTAGTATCAGTTTGCCACATTCTATGGTTGAATAACATGTTGCGTTGTTTAATGTAAATGAAAACATTTTAATGGTTAAAATTGAAGAAGGCATTTTAGTTTGTTTTTAATATACAATTTTTAATTTTCCTACATTTGTACAAACCCATACAATGAAATTTAATAAACTATTGTTTTTGTGCTGTATGCCATTTACAGCACTCTATGCCCAGAAAACAAACAAGATTGACAGCATTGGTAATGTTGGTATTGGTACAACTACTCCTGCAAACACATTAAATGTTTATCCTGCTGGTAGAGGTGGTATTTTAATTGGTAACCCAAATATAAGTTCCGGGGGTTATACAAATCTTCAGCTCCTGACTTCCTCAAACCAGGGTGGTTTTGGCATTATCCAGGCAGTCTCAAGTGCCGGTAGTACCTCGGGTAATATCGTTATGAATTCGAAGGGTGGAAATGTGGGTATAGGCGATTCTTTACCCAGCACTAAATTGAGTGTGGCTGGAAATATTTTGGCCACCGATCTTGAGTTAGGAAGGGCGGGTGGTGAAAATTACCCATACATTGATTTTCACTATTACACCGGCACTACGCAGGATTATAATGTGAGGATCCAAAATGTTTTGGATAAGTATCTTGTATTTTCTGCTCTTAATGGTGATATCATTATACCTGTGCAGGGAACACTTAGTGCAAAGAAAATTAAAGTTTCCACTTCCGGTTGGCCTGATTATGTTTTCAGTAAGCAGTATGAATTACCGACGCTTGCTTCAGTAAAGAGTTATATTGAACAAAATCAGCATCTGCCAAATGTACCTTCTGCGGAGGAGGTGAAAGAGAATGGACAGGATCTGGGAGAGATGAATAAGGTGTTGCTGAGAAAAGTAGAGGAGCTGACGCTTTATTTGATTGAACAACAGAAAGTGAATGAGGAGTTGAATAGAAGGTTGGTGGCGTTGGAGAATAACTAGACGGAATAGAGAATTGTATTCAATTAAAAAATACCGGTATTCGGCGATCGTTAGATGGATTGACAATGATACCTTCCAAATAAAAAGGTTTCAAAGAGAGTATGAAAATAAATATAACAATGAAGGTTGAACGAGCGCCAAATTAGTAAATGAAACTCCTATAGAACGTACCATAAGTATCCGATATAACAGCCCTGTTGATTGTATTAATCAGGTTTCTGTATAAATGGCTAAGAAGGGAGAATTAAATTACTGATAGTTAATAATATTTGGTTCGGGGATATTCCGCTCCTCGGCACGTAATGGCTCTGTAATCAAATGATTTACAGGGCCATTTTTAGTTTGTGCTTGTCATCTGTTGTACAATGTCCGCTATCATTTTGTCGTCTCATTTTTTTTAAGCAGGTATTTGTAAATTAGTCCATAACTATTAGCAATTATGAAACCGCCAGCATATATAGACGGTGCCAAAGTTATCAAATGGGCCTGGTCTGAATCACAACCATTCGGAGTAGTTAGTAATGATGACGGATCAGAAAGAGGGGAAATATATGGACTCGCTATCTGTCAATACGAAGATTCAAAGGACGTTTATTGACTTAGTTGCAATAAAAATTGGGAAACTATCCAGAAGGAATTTATAAGGAAATTGAACACGCCATAGCGTTTCTGCCAGACCAGTATAAACATGCTGAAAGAAACTGGCATTCAGTCAAATAGAATCAAAAAGCATGCAAAGCATACCCATTACTGATTTGTTGCTACAGGCTTCTAGCCTCACAATACCGACAGGTAATCTTTGTAAGAAATTGAATTTTATTATCAACTACTTTAATAGTAATACAATTATCCAGGTAAGCATTTTCGTAAAAATTCCTATAATGGCCCCACGAATCCATAATCCTTTGTTTGATCACTTTGAAAGCAAATCTAATTTATCAGAGTACCCGCACCCCTGTCCATTATTTTAACCTGCTCCTTTCATCCTCCGCACCAAATTCTTTCTCTTCTTTTCTCAATTTAAAATTACCAAACCTGTAACGCAACCCTATATTTAAGCCCATTTCACCAGCATCAAACACCCTGTTCTGAGCGATTCCATTCAGCATGCTTCTGGACTTTATAATATTGGTATTAAATACATCACTACCACTCAGATCCAATAATAAATGTTCATGCAAAAGAATGAAACGCACGCCCACATCCAAATGAGAATAAGACCTGATGTTATAGACATTATCTACACTGGATGAATTGTATGCAAATTCACAGGAGCCTAAAACCGTCCTGGATGAATTCATGCATACCTCGTTTTCAATAGCGACGTTATAATTCCATCCCTCAGAAGAAGGTACAGTACCCGCTACCAGCATTTTGCTTTGCTGGTAAGTCAGTGATCCCTGGATGCTGCTTTCCAGGTTCTTTAATTTATCCAGTAAATAGAATACATGCAGACCGACCAGGTTTTTATTGTAGACATTCTTCACCATTATAAACTGGTACTTATTATCTGCTGTCACCATATCCAATTGGGCGATGCCATTGTTCTCTCTACTATAAAAAATACTTGTATGCAATACACCTGCGTAATTGTGAGACAGCTCTACATTGTGCACATAGGCAGGGTGGAGGGTAGGATTGCCATTAACATAAGTATACTCGCTCACCAGCCAGCGGAAAGGGTTTAACTGAAAATAGGCAGGGCGATCAATTCTTTTGCCATAAGTCAGAGAAAAGCTATTATCCTCATTGAGCTTGTAATTTACATATACAGTCGGGAAGAGATTAAAATAGTCCGTTTTCAGTTGTGCAAATGTTTTGTCATAACCGCCTTTTAACTCCGTATATTCTCCACGTACCCCAACCTGGTAATTCCATTTTTTAAAAGCGTGTTTATAACTCGCAAATACAGCCTGCATATCTTCCCGGTAGTAAAATAAGTTAGTCTGATTGGAATCCAGCTGCCAGGTATCCTTCTCCCAGTTTGCAAACGACACATCATCCTTATTATCAGTAAAGCTCAATTTGGCCCCATAATTTAATTCCCCATTGCTGAGAGGGAAAATAAAGTGCGCATTGATTGTACCGATTTGACTTGATTGATGTCCTTTAGATAAAGACATATGATCGGGATCAGCAATAACGACCTCGTCACCATCTTTTATAATGCTGGAAAAAGGCATGTTCTTCCTGGCATTATAGTAAATATAGTCGGCCGTAAGGATCATTTTCTTTTTGCCTGCGGCATCAAAATTATGCGTAAACTGGGTATTGACAGTATGATTGTTGACTTCTTGTTTAGTAAGACTGCTGGATGTGAATGATGAGTCCAGCTTTTCTTCTTCATTAAACACATCCAGCTTTGTATTTTGCAGCAGGTTAGGATGCTGATAAAACCCGGTGTAATCAAGGCTAAAATTGCTTTTTTCAGAAAGCTCCTGGTCGATACCAAAATTGCCTGACAACTGGCGATTATACTGCCGCTCAGGTTCATCAGATTCCCATTTCTGGGAAGGGTAATAAATGGTATTCGTGATGCATTGTTCGTAAGAGCCATCTCCCCAGTTCAAACCGCCACTTACTTTTGTCTTCGGCTTAGTGAAATAAAAAGATGTACCGGTCTTATACATCGGGAACTTGGTTTGCTTATATTTCATATATACATCACCACTATATCCCAGGAGGGTACTTTTTTTCATTACAATGTTAACCAGGCCATAATTACCTGCTGCTTCGTACTGCGCTGATGGGTTGGTAATAATTTCGATATCAGCGATGTCAGACGCCGGAAGATTTTTCAGGTAATTCATCAATGCATCTGCAGGTATATGCACGATCTTTTCATTTATCATCAGTCCTACACTACCTTTTCCTAACAGACGGATTTCATGGTCATTGATGGTGATGCCAGGGGTATACTGAAGTGCGGTAAAAGCATCCATTCCTTCAGGCATAATACTATTTTCAACATGAAACACCAGTCTGTCTCCCTGGATCTCAACCAGTTTTTTCCGACTATTGACTACGATTTCTTTTAAGCTCTTTTCATCAATTAACTGGATATTGATAACCGTATCCTGCTGAGACAAGTGGTTAATTTCCTGCCTGGTATAGCCAATGGCGGATACAAAGATCCTACCTCCACCGGCAGGCATATCTTTTATTATATATCGCCCCTCACTATCTGAAATAGTTATATTAATTAAAGAAGTGTCATTAAAAACATGCAGGGTAGCAGCTGCTATGGCCTGGTGTTTTTTATTGGTAATCTGCCCGGAAATGCGCTGGCAATAAGAACTTTGTAAAGTAAGTAACGGAATACAGGTTATCAATAACCTAAACAGTGCTTTCATGTTCGCAACGTATGATTAGACGGTTAAAGGTAAAACCAATGATTACCGGGAAAAGATGACCCCAATCAGTGGGGGGTACGCTATTATTTCAAAAACAGCGTAATTGTTATCAGGTTCCATGGGGCATAATGATTTATTTAATCTAAGTTGATAAGCCGGCAATTCTTCATATATACCGGTTCGGGCGGCTGATGCGACAGTTTGGTTAGGGCGTTTCCGAATCTGATGGTGAATATCTTGTTAGTGCAGAGGTTGGATAAAAAGCATGCGACTTATATACAGGTGATGTATCCACAGGGTATTAGTAACGGTTTTTGGGGGCATAGATAATTAATCCCCCTGTTGTCAGGGAGCATTGCTGACTGCCTGAAGATTATTTCCTGGCATAAGGAAGAAATGCCCTGGTTTTTGTATTTATTTAAGAATCGTAAATGGTGCAAAGGAAGGATAACAAACATCCTCGGTTAAAACCGAAGGTATAAAATAGGGGGGATTCATTCAAAGAAAAAAATTCCTGACCGTATAAACATTGGCAATTGATAAAAGAAACCCATAATTGTTCTTTTGCCAGGCACATAATGTTAAAACAACATTTAATGAAAAAGTGAGAATATATCTATTAAATGCTGTCATTCAGCCTGATCTCTTTAAGGCGAATATCACTGTTGTAGATGTATACTATCGAGCAGACTACATATCCCTTTAGAGGATCTTTGCCTTCTTTATGGAGATTTGCTCCAACCAGAACCAGGAAATCTTCCAGGTTATCCCATTTTATTACAATCTTTTCTGGTAATAGGGTAGATTGCTGGGAAATAATCACTTCATGGCTTCTCCTACGTATATGACCACTTTTCTTTGTAAAGAAATAAGAGCGTGAGACGTTTATGGAAGTAGTTTCGCAATAGGTAAACAGCTCCTCTTTAAGTCTCTCTGAAGTGAAAAGTGGCCTTAGGTCAGCAACGGCCTGGGCTAGATGTGCTTCTAATAAATCAGCATTCATGTGTTTAGTTTACGTCAGGTTCATATCCGGAAGCCCATTGTAAATGTCGTCCATTGTATACAATGGTTCCTTTTAGCTTAGGATGTACATCAGTTTCTTTTTCCTTGATATAGAGTGTAAACCATATTGAATCCAATAAGAGTGCTGGTACAGGGCTCATAATTTCAGGGACATAGTATTCTATGCTTCCCTTATTCTGCTTTAGGAAGATATCGCTACGATTTACGGTTACACATTTTTCTGTACCGATCAGCGGTACAATTATCGATTCAATCGCCTCAAAGTCAATGTCAGGATCAGCGTCGTGAAATTCAAGAGCAATACCTTTGAAGTAGTCCGATTTAAGTTTGTCGATATGGAAATACTCGTCCATCGATACCAGGGCTTTTAAAATATCCTCTTTCATGCGAAGTAAATACCCAAATGGTTGAACAATAAGTTTACGGATTACCTGGTAGCTAGTGCGCTGTATACCTTGGCTACCAATTTTTCTCCAGGATCATCTCCTCATTGATCCAATGCTGGGATCAGGAATAATGGTTTTACCTAAACCTATTAATTGAGAAGGTATTTGACAAAATAATTGAAATAATGTCATACCACAATGTGACTGCTGATGAGATATTTAAAAAGCAATAAATATTTTTAATTCTATCAAAAATATAACAGAAGATAGACTATTTTTCAAATAAGCTTTATAAAGCACCAAATTTAATAAATGCAAGCATTTTTTTTAAAGATATTGTTAGAAGAGCAATCAAGCATTCTATAAATGACTACATCTCAACCCGGCATTTTTTTTCAGAAAAAATCCATAAAAATAATACAGAGAGCTTCAAAACTTTTGAGAAGCACTTCTATTCAGTTCTAAACTATTGAAACCATTCGCCGTTTACTATTGTGCATGTTCTCTTCGAAATCTCCAAACTCATTCCCCCACCATTTCTGATATTTCCATCTGTACGTAAACGTAATATAAAAATGGATGTATCGTTTTCATATACCTGTAGTGTAAAAAAACCTTCTGGTGTTTTACGTCTCTTATCCAGCTTTTCAAAAGCTATCTTACTTTGTTTCTTAACTGAGTCAATGTTACATCCCTTTGATGTAAATGTATCCTCAAAATGACGCGATGAGTTACAGGAAATCAACAACAGAAAGGTAAAACACATCCAAATTATCAATGAATTTTTCATAAGAAAAATGCTGAAATTTAAGAAATGTAATATATGAAAATGGATTAAAATATCCAATTTGCTTGAAGGGTTCAGATAAATAAGGAAATTATAATCGTTATCTTTTCAAAAATCAAACATTATTGGATGCGAATAGATACTTTAATATGCCCGTACCCCTTTCTATTAGTTATTTGCCAGATATTGTTGTCATAATCCACCTTACAATTTGGATATTTATAATTTATTGGGAATTGAATATACCGACGGTCATCAATCCGGCTTCATGAAAGAGCAATACATTGCCGCGCACCGTTTCCGGCATAGCTTCAACTATCAGGAGTATGCCACCGTCCAGGCATTGCCAACGCCGTCCTGGTATATCCAGACGTGGAACTAATTTAATATGATCACTCAATGACGACTACCTTTCCTCCCTCTTCCACCCGTAGCTTTAAGGTATAGTCATTACTGAAGTGTACCTCTATAATATTTACCTTCTTCCATGCATAAGGACCTTTACCATCGGCTGTCTTTTGGCCCATGATATCCTGTGCAGCAATTATATATTGATGTTCAAACCCCTTTTTGTATGCTACATTTGTTAGCATAATGGTGATAACATGGTTCGGGCCGATTCCGCGAGGGGGAATTTCAGGTAATCTGCCACGTGCTGTGCTACCACCCTCGCCGGTGTAACCCGCCAGCTGGTTAGCTGCTTTCCTCAATTCATCCTTGAAAGGAGAGTCGACGATTGTCTGGCTTGTACGATGTCTCCTTTCCACCAGGGGATTGCCCGGTAGGCTGATCGATTTATGTTGCGCAACTATTACATGATCCGGATACCAGAGGATGCCATCTGCCGAGTAGAGGACCTGGTTTAACTGTACATTATATTCTTCTGCTACTTCCGGAGAAGACAACCTGATGGCCTCCGCTTGGTCTTTAAGGCCATTACTCTCCAACCCTTTTACAAGTTCTTTCCAATTCATTTTGCCAACCTGAATGCAGATAGCGGAACTGTTTTTTAAAAAAGACAATTCCTGCATTCTGCTGGTAAAAAAGGGGATATCTGTTTTTACCTTTTCAAGGTGGTCCTCAGTGAGCAGATTTTCAGGATCAAGCACTCGATTGTCCTGTGCCAGCTCTACGATAAGGTCTCTGTATTGCTTTTGCCGTCCATATTCCTCTCCTTTAAAAGTCGGAATAAAGAGTTTTTTTAGACCTTCCCCGATGGCGACCGTTTTAAATTCACTTCTTATATCAGATTGAGTATCGGTAAAATCTGCGTTATCTATTAAACCAGCGAACTCATATAGTGGCGTTAACTTCTTTTTACAGTCAATTAATTTCCTTTTTTCAATTCTGGCAGTAGACTGAGCCTCTGTTAGCAAAGATTTTAGCTCATCTTTTATATCCTGCAGTTGTTCTTCATGCTTTCCCAGCAAAGCAATTCCTTCCTTGATATCATTTTGCCTGCTATCAAGCTTCTCCATTTTTTTGGGAATACCCAGGCCTGCAATTTTTCTTACATCATTGATGCGGGTGTTAATTTTGGTTAAAGTATTTTCGAACAGGTGGAATTTCTGGGATAGCCCTTCTATTTCTTTCTTTAAATCCTCATAAATTTCATTTGTAAGTGTTTGTCTGATAAGCTTGCCATCTGATCCTCTCGCCAGGGTTTCGTCACTAACTTCTTTTTCCTTTTTTAACGTTTCCCATCTATCTTTGGGAATATAGCCACCCTCCAGGGTATGATGAAGATCTATTAGCTGATTGGTTAGTTTCAGGGCCATTTTTAACCTCTTGCCCTCATTGGCAGATTCGTATTCCTTTTCTTTTATTTTGCTGCCGGGATCTTTGAAAATAAGCAATGCACCAATTTTTTCCCACAACCCCCGCATTTCTTCATAACGCTCCTTTGCTAATGGCTGATTATCTTCGAGCGAGATCCGGATGCTATGTTTTACTTCCCCGAGAAACGTGTCCTCGAATCCTCCTATGCCTTTTGCTTCCAACAAATATTTCTTTAGCGCCTCAAGTTTTCGCTGCGCTGATGTTGCTTTACTGTCTTCCAGGTATTCTTCAGGTGAGATCAGGATCATACGCTGAACGACGCCCGGTCGGTTATCGGCCATTTGCTGGTAACCTTTATGTTTCATGACAACAGGGGAGTCATTGACCATGTCCTGCAGTTTTCTTTGCAGGATAGTAATGTCACGGTTGTCAACGAAAGTAGATTTGCTGGCAGCAGTTTGCGCCGGTGTCGTGTACTGAGCAGCAGGAGCGGGAGTGGCTTTTGAGGTATGAACTTTCATAGAATGAAATTGCTGAATTGAATATAAGGATTTTTTCGTCGTTTGGGAAACCAGACTTAAAAGGTCAGCCACTTTCCTGTGCCGGAATGTATCTATGACCTTTCCTTCTTCACCCTTACGCATATTCATAAAAATGCGTTATTCTCCAAGTTTGGCGCTAGCCCTGATAATTGCAAAATCCTGGATCTCTTTAAAGAAGACGGCAACGATACGAAAGTATTGTTGCCGTCTTTATTTTTGATCCGTTAATGAGCGCGTTCAGTCATTTGGAAAAGCCGTTCATCCGGAACATGGCATTTCCATGAATCGTACACCTATTGCGCTTATTACGCCTCACAATATTTAGCAACGTTACTCCAACTCCCGCCATTAATCACCTGGCTAATTCCATTCTTTTCCAGGATAGATTTAGCCTGACTACTTCTGCCACCGCTTTGACAAAATACAACGATATTTTTTTTATCCTTAAATCTTGACAGCTGCGAAGCTATCTGATCCAGGGGTATATTTACCGAACCCTTCACATGCCCATTGGCAAATTCTGCACCAGTACGTACATCCACTAAAAATGCACCATCCTTAATAATTTCCGCCAGATCAATTGCTGGCGAACTGCTAAATAATCGTTTGAAAAAATCCATAGAACAAATTTGATGATAATACTTTTATTAAAAATCGCCATACCGGTATAGATCCCTCTATACGTTACAGTCTACTACTATTGGTTGTTGACACCCAGAATTTTTAAAATCTTCTCCAGCGGGCAAAAGCCAGTGAATGCAGATTGTAACAAGTTGATGCCTACGAAAACACCCAGCCATAGCCAGTTGGTATTGAAAGTATAAGCTAATGTTATACTTGTAAGGAATAATGTACCGGCAGCTACACGGACTATTCTTTCTATCATTGTTTTAATTTTGAATAATTAAATCGATTTTTCAACCGGCATTACAAATGCGCTAACCGGGAAGTTATCTTTAAGATCTTTATTATAATCGATGATCAGCTTCATGCCATGATCTGCTCCTGCTTCGCTGGTAAAAGAGAAGATCATCATTGAATCAATTTCCTCTTCACCACTCGCAAACCAATCATCCAGGAGATTAGAGGATGTACCCTGTTTATGACCAACAATATCAACTGTGCTGAAAACATGAATATTGGCCTGTTTAAATATGTTGGATATATCTCCCACGTACTGTTTCAAAAAGGTTACTACAAATAATTTCATTATTCAGGTTTTAAGTCTTTTTTACGCATCATCTTAAAGTATAATAATGGCACTACGATTAATGTCAGGAAAGTAGATGTAATTGTTCCACCCATTAGCGATATGGCTAATCCCTGGAAGATCGGGTCAAACAAAATAATGACAGCTCCCAGCGCTACTGCACCTGCCGTCAGCAGGATAGGAGTGGTACGTACAGCACCCGCTTCAATTATTGCCAGCTTTAAAGGAATACCCTCTTTCAGCCGGATATTTACAAAGTCAATAAGTAGTATGGAATTTCGCACCATAACACCCGCAAGTGCAATAAAGCCGATCATAGAAGTGGCGGTGAAATAAGCATGCATCATCCAATGCCCCAATACAATCCCAATTAATGACAATGGGATAGCAGCCAGCATCACAAAGGGTACAGTAAAATTCTGAAACCATCCAACGATTAAAATATAGATCATAATAATCACCACAGCGAAAGCAATACCCAGATCACGAAAAACTTCAAAAGTGATCTGCCACTCTCCATCCCATTTCAGGCTGTAATTATCTTCCAGTTCCGGTTGATGAGTATACTCCTCTTTTAAAGAATATCCCTTAGGTAATCTGATGCTTTTTAAATGAGCTGATACATCTGAAATAGCATAAGATGGACTCTCTAAACTCCCCGCCATATCTGCCAGCACATACACCACTTCCTTCTGGTTTTTGCGGTAAATACGCTTGGGTTTTAATTGTCGGGTAACATTTACAAGGTCCCGTACCGGTACGGCATTACCCTGCATGCCTATCACTTTTAGGTTTAGTACATCGTCTATATTGCTCTTATCAGGATCCCCCAATTGCAACTTGATGGCTGTTTGAACAAATGCAGCCGGCTGAGATATATTGCCTGCAGACATACCGGACAATGCAGCATTCACTGTTGCGGCAACCTGACCTGTAGCTATACCATAACGCATGGCCTTTTCTTTATCCACCTCTATATGATATTCTGGCTGGTCTGCTTCTGTCATCCAGTCCACATCTACAACATCATTGGTGGTACCAAGTATGCTCTTTACCTCGCCGGCGATTCTGATCTGCTCACCATAATCAGGCCCATAAATTTCTGCCACTAAAGTTGATAAAACAGGAGGTCCTGGCGGCACTTCCACCACCTTTACATTAGCATTATATTTCCCGGCGATTGATTGTATGTCGCCACGCATTGCTTTAGCAATAGCATGACTCTGAATACGCCTTTCCTTTTTATCTACCAGGTTAATCTGTATATCAGCCACATTATCTCCCCGGCGTAAATCGTAGTGCCTTACCAGTCCGTTAAAACTGATGGGCCCTGAAGTCCCGATATAAGCCTGATAATTTTCAACCATTGGTTGATGTGCAATATAGCTGGCAATATCTTTCGTTACTGCCTGTGTTTTTTCAAGTGTAGTACCTTCCGGCATATCTATCACTACCTGGAATTCGTTTTTATTATCAAAAGGCAGCATTTTTACAGCCACTGCTTTAGTATAAAACATAGCCAACGACGCGAAAAGGATCACCACTATACTTAATATGAATGTCCACCGTTTCCAGCGGGTTTCCAGTAAAGGGTTAATAAAGGATCGATATATTTTGTAAATACGGGTTGATTCCAGCAAAGGAGCATTGCCGCCGCCGTGCACAACACCATGTTTCTCTTTCTCACGCAGGAAAATGTATCCCAGGTAAGGTGTTAATGTAAGTGCAACGATCAGTGATAGTATCATAGCAATAGACGCTCCTATAGGCATAGGGCTCATATAAGGTCCCATCATACCGGATACAAAAGCCATTGGCAATACTGCCGCAATCACCGTAAATGTAGCCAGTATCGTAGGGTTGCCTACTTCATTAATGGCAAAAATAGCCGCCTGCAATGGGGGCAACCTTTTCATTTTAAAGTGACGATGCATATTCTCTGCGATAATGATGGAATCATCCACCACAATACCTGTTATAAACACCAAAGCAAACAGCGTGATCCTGTTAAGCGTATAGTGCATGAAATAATAAGCAAACAACGTAAGCGCAAAGGTTACAGGCACTGACAAAAACACAACCAGGCCACCACGCCAGCCCATCGCCAGCATCACGAACACGGTAACCACAACAATAGCAATGAATAGGTGGAACAGTAACTCACCTACCTTATCCGAAGCACTTTCTCCGTAGTTCCGGGTAACAGTTAAATGAACATCACCAGGAAGCAGCCTCTTTTCCAGATGTTTCACCTTTTTAAGAATCTGTTCTGATAACTGCATCGCATCAGCACCTCTTTTCTTCGCAATGGAAAGCGTAACAGCCGGGTAATTGGATTTGAAGGTATGGGCGTTTGCAACATCAGCATTGCCATAACCAAACAATACATACTGCTTAGGTGTTTCGGCATCTTCCGTCACTGCCGCAATCTCTTTCAGATAAACAGGATGCTGCTGGTTAATACCTACAACCAGATTACCTACATCATCTGAAGAAGTCAGAAAATTTCCGGTTTCAACTGAAAATGCCGTATCCTTTTGCAGTAACTCTCCACCTGGCAATTGCACATTACTACCCTGTACCTGTTTGCTGATTAACAAAAAGTCAATATGGTTCTCTGCCATTTTATTTTTGTCCAGCAGGACCTTTACCTCGCTGTTCCGCCCGCCAATTATATTAACATCCGAAACGTCATTTATTTTTTTTACCTCATTAGCCAGTTCCTGTCCTATCTGTTTAAGCTGGTAGTCATCATACTTATCACTCCACAGTGTTAAACCTAATACCGGCACATCATCTATCGCCCTGGTTTTAATCAGCGGAAGCGTAACACCCTGTGGCATTTTATCCATATTTTTCATAAGCTCACTGTACAATTTAACCAATGAGCGCTCTACATCTTCCCCTACATTAAACTGCACAATCAACATTGCTTGTCCCTGCATCGATGTGGAATATATATATTCCACCCCCTTGATATTGGATACCATTTTTTCTACCGGAATAGCCACCTTAGTTTCCACATCTTTGGGTGACGCACCCGGATATCCAATAAAAATATCAGCCATTGGTACCTGTATCTGTGGCTCTTCCTCACGTGGAATTAAGAAAGTACTATATCCTCCAATTAATAAAAAAGCGATCATCAGCAGTATCGTTAATTTCGACTGTATAAACGCCTTTGCAATATTTCCTGAAAATCCGTTTTTCATCGTTATTTTCTTTTAATCTGAACCGCAGCACCGTCAAATAACCGGCCTTCAGCATTAACAATAAACTGTTCGTTTGCAGCTAAACCACTAAGTACTTCTACCATATTCCCATTTGCTTTTCCCAATCTCACCCAGCGTAATAGCGCAGTATTGTTATTACCCACAGTATATAATCCGGTTAATTCATCTTTATGCTCAATACAGGAAAGCGGTACCATCACATGGTCATTATTGATCTCACTGGCAGCTGCCACCGGTATAGATACATTGGCATACATGCCTGCATACAAACCTTCCTTTTCATGATCAGGTATTTGCACTTTGATGATGTACTGCCCGCCTGAAAATTGTGAGGATTGACTGATCTGGGAAATCTTTCCATTGATGGTTTTATTTACCGCACTGACATTAATGATCGCGGCTGATCCCTGATGGATCTGGCTAATGGCACTTTCAGGAACAGCAGCACTTACCTGGTAACTCCCACTTTGTTCAAGCGTTAATATCGGCATACCCGGATTAGCCATGTTGCCTACGTCAGCCAGTTTTTGCGTAACCACGCCATTAAAGGGCGCTGTTAAACGGGTATAATTCAGGCTTGCGTCTACTTCATTGCGCATCTGTTTTGCACTTTCCAGCCGTGATTTCGCAGAGGTATACTGCAGACTGATATTTTCAACTTCTTTTGCGGATGCACTTTGCTGCCTGTATAAATTAGTAAAGCGCTCCATATCCTTTTGCGCGTTTTTGTACGCAGCATCCGCTTCAGTAATCATAGCATCCGTCTGCGCCCTTTTCGCAAGTATATCCTGATTGCTGATAGTAACCAGCAATTGTCCTTTATTCACTTTATCTCCCACTTTTACATTTATCATTGTAATGTAACCCATCATCCTCGTGCTGATACCTGCAGTTTCACCTGCTTCAACCTGACCACTGATATCTAACACCGGTTGTCCTGTAGCCGAAGGAGTGGAAACCGTTACGACAATTGTGCTGTCCAGGCTTGTTTTATTATCCGTATTCTTATGTGAAGAACATGAGCTTAATAATAATAACCCCAAACCGGTGTATATAAGTGCTATTGCCCCTGATTTGTAAACGCTATTCATTTGTGAAAATTTATTTATTAGTGCTTGTAGTTAAAAATTGCAGGTAGGCCAGGGTCACATTAGCAGAAAACTGTGCCTGTGCAAGCAATAATTTTTGTTGTGAAAGTTGCAATTGCGCCAACAATACATCCGTCGTGTTCACCAGCCCCTGCTTATAACGGTTGTTTAAAATTCGCAATGCCTCCGCCGCCTGTTCAATAGATACTTCCTCCCTTCCGATTTCTGACCGGGCATCAGCCAGATCCCGATAAGCTTTATCCAGTTCCAACTGGCTTTGATTCTTCTTATCTTCTAATTGCGTAACCAACTTATCGCGTTCCAGCTTTTGGGTAACGATCGTATTCTTAGTACGGTTACCATTAAAAATATTCCACGACAATTGCACACCAACGAGATAGGCATTTGCACCAAACCCCACTATATTATTATCATTGTATTGAAAGTTTCCAAATGCATTCAACCTGGGCAGGTATTTCATCTTTGTTGACCGGATCACCAGGTCCGACGCTTCCACTGCTTTTTGTATCGCCATAAAATCTGCTCTTGAAAAAGTAACATCCCGTGTTTCATCAGGCATTTGCACCGCTGTTGTAATGGTATCCGTGATGGTGTATATGGTGCCGGCTTTTTCGCCCATCAATAAACTGAGCTGGTCCGATGCATTACGGATATTACTGTTTGCTTTGGCGAGATTACTTGTAATAGTTGCCACCTGCACCTGCGCATTTAATACATCTGATTTTTGAATCAGGCCCTGATCAAAATGGTTGCTGGTATAAGTATATACTTCATTAGTTGTTTGCAAAGCCTCCTGTAATACCCTTACAGTCGCATAAGTCAATTGTAATTGCTGGTAAACTTTTTGTACTTCAAAGGTTAAATACTCCCTGGTCCGCTGCGTTCTATATTGATAGGCCTCTGTTTTCTTTTCGGCCCCCCGGCGTTGATACAACATATCCAGATTCAATAGTGGCTGTTGTAATTCCAGTTTGGCCATATAATCAGGTACAGCAGATGGATGATTCAATCTGGCCGGGTTAAAATCATCCTGTGTTATAACACCTTGCTGTAACTTGAAGCCAAAGGCATTCAGCGGATTGTTCGTGCTTAAAGCAGCATAAGAAACATCCACCTGTGGAAGAAAGATCGCTTGCGTTTGCTTATAGTCAGCTGCTACAATACGCTCATCCAGCAACGCCAGATGAATATCCTTATTATTCAACAGGGCCGTTGAAACAGCCTCCGTAAGACTTATATTCCGGGTATTTTCTTGTGCAAATGCGCCTGATAACAGGCCGAGTGTCCCTATCAGCAGGAACACATGGAGTTTTATGATATACTTTGTAACATTCATTAACTACTTATTTGCTACAAAATTACAGGCCGCAAATAAGTAAGACTGTAACATTAGTTACATAACCATTTCTGGCCTCGTCTTCAAATCAGTGGGTCGGACACCGCCACTTTATTATCCCCACCTTCCAATCAGTAATATTGGTACTAAAACCCGTAATCTGTATACAAACCAACCCGCTATTCCTACACAATTTTGTAGCATAAAACATACAAAATGAAAACACGACAATTAGGAACCTCAGGATTAGCAGTCTCCGAACTCGGCTTCGGCTGCATGGGATTAAGCCATGGTTATGGCCCGGCAACAAATGAAAAAGATGCCATCGCCCTCATTCAAAAAGCTTATGAATCGGGCATTACTTTCTTTGACACCGCAGAAGCATATGGACAAGGCGCCAATGAACAGCTGGTAGGAAAAGCATTGAATCATGTACGTGATAAAGTAATTATCGCTACTAAATTTGGCTTTGCCAACGGCAGGAATACAGATGGTCTGGATTGTCGGCCGGAGCGCATCAGACAGGTGGCGGAAAACTCACTTCGGTATCTGCAAACCGATTATATCGATTTATTTTATCAACATCGCGTAGACCCGAACGTGCCTGTTGAAGACGTTGCCGGTACCGTAAAAGATTTGATTGCCGAAGGCAAAGTGAGACACTTTGGTATGAGTGAAGCCGGCGTGCAAAGTATACGTAACGCACATGCCGTACAACCCGTGGCAGCCCTGCAAAGCGAGTACTCCATGTTCTGGCGCGAACCTGAAAAAGAAATCATTCCATTGCTGGAAGAATTAGGCATTGGCTTCGTTCCATTTAGCCCATTGGGCAAAGGATTTTTAACGGGTAAGATGAACGCGGCCACAGAATTTGACAAGACCGACTGGAGAAATGTCATGCCTCGTTTTAGCAAAGAAAACCGCGAAGCAAATCAAATCATTGTTGACCTTATTACCAGTATTGCGGGAGAACATAAGGCAACGCCGGCACAGATTGCATTGGCATGGTTGCTGGCGCAAAAGCCCTGGATTGTACCAATTCCAGGAACTACAAAAATGACTCGCCTGGAAGAAAATATAGGCGGTGTAAACATTTCCTTAAGCAATGATGATCTTGCCCATATCAATAAGGCGTTGGACAACATCAGCATTCAGGGAGAACGCTATCCTGCAAGTTTGGCGGGCCTGCAAGGAAGGTAAGCAAGTGATACGTCTTCCTTACCCTGATATGTTTCCCTACGTGATCCTGCAAGGCAGGTAAGCAAGTGATACGTCTTCCTTACCCTGATAGGTTTTCCTACGTGATCCTGCAAGGCAGGTAAGCAAGTGATACGTCTTCCTTACCCTGATACGTGTCCCTACGTGAGCCAGCAAGGCAGGTAAGCAAGTGATACGTCTTCCTT
>Ga0182005_1000119_pt1 | contig 57192 bp, 44 predicted proteins | sample Sormic07211103_1_FD_123021 | JGI IMG/M metagenome (GOLD analysis project Ga0182005, IMG submission 123021) | Rhizosphere microbial communities from Sorghum bicolor, Mead, Nebraska, USA - 072115-103_1 MetaG | ecosystem: Host-associated > Plants > Roots > Rhizosphere | place: USA: Nebraska... | reverse complement strand
CTTCGCCGCGCTGAAAACCGCCGCTGTCGCCGCGCTGACCACCAACCAGATCCGCGCCCTGACCACCGACCAGGTGGTTGCGCTGACCACGGCTGGCGCCGGTGCGCTGACCACCCAGCAAGTCGCAGCCTTCACCACCGACGCCATCGTCGCGCTGGAAACGGCCGATCTGCGTGGCCTGGATACCGCCTCGTACGCCGCGCTGACCTCGGCGCAAGTCGCTGCCCTGACCACGGCCCAGGTGCAGAGCCTGAGCACGACGGGCCTGGCCGCACTGACCACGGCCAATATCGCCAACGGCCTGACCACCGACCAGATCGTTGCACTGACCTCGAGCCAGATCGCCGGCCTGACCACGGCCCAGGTTGGCGCCTTGTCCACCAACAGCATCGTTGCGCTGGAAACGGCCGACCTGGCCGGCCTGACCACCGCCGGCGTCGCGGCGCTGAAAACGGCGCAAGTTGCCGCGCTGACGACCGACCAGGTGGTTGCCTTGTCGAACACCCAGCTGGCTGCTGTGACCACCACCGGTATCGCCGCGCTGACCACCGATCAGGTCGTCGCCTTGACCACCGGCCAGGCCAACGCGCTGACCACGGCGCAAGCGGCAGCCCTGTCCACCAACGCCATCGTGGCGCTGGAGACGGCTGATTTCGCCGCGCTGAAAACCGCCAGCCTGGCCGCGCTGACCACCAGCCAGATCCGTGCCCTGACCACCGACCAGATCGTGGCCCTGAGCACCACCGCTGCCAACGCGCTGACCACGCAGCAAGTCGCCGCCCTGACCACCGACGCCATCGTGGCGCTGGAAACGGCCGACCTGGCTGCGCTGAAAACCGCTGCCATTGCCGGCCTGACCTCGGCGCAAGTGGCCGCGATCACCACCGCGCAAGTGCAGGCCCTGACCACCGCGTCGCTGTCGGCCCTGTCCACGGCCAACATTGCCAACGGCCTGACCACCAACCAGATCGTGGCGTTGAGCTCGAGCCAGGTTGCTGGCCTGACCACCGCGCAAGTGGGGGCGTTGTCGACCGCCAGCATCGTTGCGCTGGAAACGGCCGATCTGGCCGGCCTGACCACCGCTGGTGTTGCCGCGCTGAAATCGACGCAGATCGCCGCGTTGACCACCGACCAGGTGGCAGCATTGTCCAGCACCCAGCTGGCGGCCTTCACCACCGCCGGCATCCGTGCCCTGACCACCGACCAGGTGGTGGCGCTGACTACTGCCCAGGCTGGCGCACTTGGCACGCTGCAAGTGGCTGCACTGACCACCAATGCGGTTGCCGCGCTGGAAACGGCCGACCTGAACGCGCTGAAATCGACGTCGATTGCCGCGCTTACCACCACCCAGCTGCGTGCACTGACCACCGACCAGATCGGCAGCCTGACGACCGCGGCACTGGGCGCGCTGACCACGGCGCAAGTGGCCAACGGCCTGACGACCGACCAGATCGTTGCGCTGGGCACCAGCCAGGCCGCTGCGCTGAGCACCCTGCAGGTCTCGTCGCTGAGCACCACCAGCGTTGCTGCACTGGAAACGCAGGACCTGAACGCGCTGAAAACGGAAGCGGTTGCCGCCCTGCGCACCAACCAGCTCGCTGCCATCACCACCGACCAGCTGGCGGCGCTGACCACGACCCAGATCGCCAGCCTGAGCACCACTGCCCTGGCCGCCGGCCTGACCACTGCGCAAGCGGTGGCGCTGTCAAGCGACCAGATCAACGCGCTGACCAGCACCCAGCTGCGCGCGCTGTCCACCAGCAGCATCGCTGCCCTGGAGACGGCCGACATCGTGGCGCTGAAAACCGCGTCGCTGGCGGCGCTGACCACGCAGCAGTTCGTGAAGTTGACCACCGACCAGTTCGTGGCACTGTCCACCGACCAGATCAAGGCGCTGACCATGGCCCAGGTCGATGCGCTGTACGCCACGACGACGCTGAAAGCGGCGATCACGGCCGACCAGCAAGCAGCGATGCCACTGTCGAGCCCTATCGTTCTCGATCTGAACGGCAACGGCATCAACACCCTCAACCTGTCGGCCGGCGTGCAGTTCGATCTGCTGGCCACCGGTAACAAATCCAACGTCGGTTGGGTGGGTGGTGGCGATGGCCTGCTGGTCCTGGACCGCAATGGCGACGGCGTGATCAACAACGGTAGCGAACTGTTCGGCGAAGGCACCACCCTGGCCAACGGCCAGAAAGCGGCCAACGGCTACCAGGCGCTGGCGGAACTCGATGCCAACGGCGACGGCGTGATCGATGCCAAGGACACCCAGTTCAACAACCTGCGCGTGTGGGTCGATGGCAATGCCGACGGCGTCAGCCAGGCCGATGAACTGAAGTCGCTGGCCGACCTCAACATCGCCAAGCTGAACCTCGACGTGCAGAAAACGTCCATCGTCGATAACGGCAACCTGATCGGCATGGTCTCGACCTTCGAGACCACCGACGGCGCCGTGCACCAGGCAGCGGACGTCTGGTTCCAGGACAGCAGCAAGACTGCCGGCAGCCTGACCTCGTCGGTGAGCAGCCTGTCGAACGCCTTGTCGAGCTTTGACGCGGCAGCCACCAGCACCGCCAATACGGCCAAGCTGGAACTGCCATCGAGCGTGAACTCGCAAGTGGCCGCCATGGCCAGCGCCATCGGCAACTTCGAGCACAAGCTGACCGCCTCGACCCACCAGGCGGCCACCGAAGACTCGCTGCGCCTCAAAGCGCTGCAAGGCGGCCATGGCCAAGGCATCCTGGCAGCCAAGTAAGCTGACGTAGTTGCACCATGAGAGCGGCAAGACCTGCGGGTCTTGCCGTTTTTTTTTCGGAGCACGCAGCGATTTCATCCGTCGAACAGAAATGTAAAATGGGTTGTGCTTCCAAACAACAAAATCCCCCGAAGCAACACCTTGGCGGGTAGAATTCCAAGGCTGGTATCACTCCGGTTCCCCACTCCCACCAGGCCCTATGCAAGATAAATTTCCCCACACCGCGGTACAGTGCCTGACAGCGATCGCACAGCATCACGGCCTGCAAATCAACCCCGAACGCCTGATCGACGAGTACGCGCTGCGCGCGGAAGAGCCGGGCAACGGCATGCTGCTGCGCATGGCGTCCGAGATCGGCCTGAAAGCCAAGGCCGACAAGCTGACCTGGTCGCGCCTGCTGGCGCAGGGCGGCGTGTTCCCGCTGATGGCGCGCCTGATCAGCGGCAACATGGTCATCATCGTCGGCGTCAAGCCGGGCGAGGACGGCGCCCCCGACCAGGTGGCGGTACTGAACCCGGCGCTGGCCAACGCCACCGTGATCATGGTCGCGCGCGCCGAGTTCGAGCAGCGCTGGCAGGGCGAGGTGCTGTTCGTCAAGCGCGAGCACAAGTTTACCGACCCGCACCAGCCGTTCGGCCTGCGCTGGTTCATTCCCGAAATCCTGCGCCAGAAGGCGGCGTTCCGCGACATTTTCATTGCCGCCATCGCCATGCAGATCCTGGCGCTGGCGTCGCCGATCTTCTTCCAGCTGGTGATCGACAAGGTGCTCACGCACCAGAGCGTGACGACCTTGCAGGTGCTGGCCGTGGGCATCACCATGGCGCTGGTGTTCGACGCGCTGTTCGGCTTCCTGCGCCAGACCCTGACGCTCGCCGCCAGTAATAAAATCGACATGCGCCTGACGCGCCGCGTGTTCGGCCACCTGCTGTCCCTGCCCATCGACTTTTTCGAGACCACCAGCGCCGGCGTCATCACGCGCCACATGCAGCAGCTGGAAAAGATCCGCAGCTTCCTGACCGGCCGGCTGTTCTTCACCGCGCTCGACCTGATCTCGCTGCTGGTGTTCATTCCGATTTTGTTCAGCTACTCGTTCAAGCTGACCCTGATCGTGCTGCTGTTCGCGGCGCTGATCGGCGGCGTGGTGCTGGCCATGGTGCCCACCTTCCAGCGCCGCCTCAACGCGCTGTACACGGCCGAGGGCCAGCGCCAGGGCATGCTGGTGGAAACCATCCACGGCATGCGCACGGTCAAGGCGCTGGCGATCGAGCCGTCACAGCGCCGCACCTGGGACCAGCGCTCGGCCGAGGCGATCACCATGCACTTCCGGGTGGGGCAGATTTCGATCGCCGGCAATGCCGTCACCGATTTCCTCGGCAAGCTGCTGCCGGTGACGCTGATCGTGGTGGGCGCGGCCGACGTGTTCGACAGCACCCTGTCGGTCGGTGCGCTGATCGCGTTCCAAATGCTGTCGGGCCGCGTCACGCAGCCGCTCATTTCGCTCGTCGGCCTGGTCAACGAATACCAGGAAACCGCGCTGTCGGTGCGCATGCTGGGCGAGGTGATGAACCGCGCGCCGGAAGGGCGCGCCGGCGCCACCGGCCTGCGTCCGCAACTGGATGGCGAAATCAGGTTCGACAACGTGATCTTCCGCTATCCCGGTGCGCAGAACCTGGCCCTCAACAAGGCCAGCTTTACCATCGAGCAGGGCACGGTGGTGGGTATCGTCGGCCGTTCCGGGTCCGGCAAGACCACCTTGACCAAGTTGATCCAGGGCCTGTACCCGCTGCAGGAAGGCATCGTCCGTTTCGACGGCATCGACGCGCGCGAGATCGAGCTGTCGCACCTGCGGCGCCAGATCGGCGTGGTGTTGCAGGAGAATTTCCTGTTCCGCGGCACGGTGCGCGAGAACCTGTCGGTGACCAAGCCCGATGCCCCGTTCGAGGAACTGGTGGCGGCAGCCGTCGCGGCCGGCGCCGACGAATTCATCGAGCGGCTGCCCCAGGGCTACGACACCATCCTGGAAGAGAACGCCTCCAACCTGTCCGGCGGCCAGAAGCAGCGACTGTCGATCGCGCGCACCCTGGTGGCGCGCCCGCGCATCCTTATCCTGGACGAGGCTGCCTCCGCGCTGGACCCGGAATCGGAAGCGATCTTCATTAAGAACCTGTCGAAGATCGCGGTGGGCCGCACGGTGGTGATGATTTCGCACCGCCTGTCCACGCTGGTCAATGCCGACAAAATCATGGTCATGCAGCAAGGCTCCCTGGTGGATGCCGGCCGGCATGAAGAACTGCTTACCCGTAGCGACACTTACCAGCATTTATGGAACCAGCAAACAAGCCATCTCTAAGCCGGCGCAAGAAGGATCAGACCGAGATCGACTTCCTGCCGGACGCCGACGCCATCGAGCGCGGCCCGCTGCCGCGCTTCGTGCAGCTGACCCTGCACCTGCTGGTGCTCACGCTGGTCGGTTTCATCGTGTGGGCCAGCGTTTCGCCGATCGACAAGGTCGTCATCGCCCATGGCCGCCTGGTCAACCCGCTGCCGAATATCGTGCTGCAGCCGCTCGATACGTCGATCATCCAGAGCATCGACGTGCGGGTGGGGCAAATCGTCAAGAAGGGCCAGTTGCTGGCCACGCTCGACCCCACTTTCAGCGCAGCCGATGAAAGCCAGCTGCGCATCCGCCTCGACAGCCTGAACAACCAGGCCGCGGGCCTGCGTGCCGAACTGGGCGGCAAGGCCGGCAGTACCGAGGCGGGCAGCGACGACGCCCGCCTGCAGCAGCAGCTGTCGGCGGAACGGCGCGGCAACTACGAAGCGCAAAAATCGAAGATGGACCAGAACATCGCACGCCTGCGCGCCGGCCTGGAAACCAACAAGCACGACCAGGTGGTGCTGGCCCAGCGCGTCAAATCCCTGCGCGAAGTGGAGGCGATGCAGGAGCAGCTGGTTGCCGAGAACTTCGGCGCCAAGATGCACTTGCTCGAAGCGCGCGACCGCCGCCTGGAAGTCGAGCGCGACATGGACATGCAGCGTAACAAGGCGGTCGAGATGGCCAGCGAGCTGGCGTCGGTACAGGCCGAGCGCGCCGCGTTCGAGCGCAGCTGGCGGCAAAAGGCGATGGAAGATTTGCTGTCCGCCACGCGCGACCGCGACGGCATCAACGAGCAGCTGTCGAAGGCCGACAAGCGCCTGAAAATGGTGCAGATGGTGGCGCCGGCCGACGGCGTGGTGCTGGAAATCGCCAAGTTCTCGGTGGGGTCCGTGATCCGCGAGGCCGAGCAGATGTTCACGCTGGTGCCGCTGGGCGCCGAGCTGGAAGCGGAAGTGCAGATCGACTCGGTCGATATCGGCTTCATCAAGACCGGCATGCCGGCCCATATCAAGGTCGATGCGTTCACGTTCATGAAGCACGGCATGTTGGAGGGCAAGGTGCGCACGGTGAGCCAGGATTCGTTCAAGCGCGACACCACCGACAAGAACGGCGGCGGCCTCGACACCTATTACCTGAGCCGGATTCCGTACACGGGGGCACTGAAGAAGGTGGCGCCGGGCACGCAGCTGCTGCCGGGGATGACGGTCTCGGCGGAAATCGTGGTGGGCCAGCGCACCGTCATGTCGTACCTGCTGTACCCGCTCACGCGGGCGCTGGACGAGTCGATACGCGAACCCTGAGCGAAATGGCGCAGCCGTAAACTAAAACCGCCGCTCAAGCAACTTGAGCGGCGGCAGGGGCATCCGGTGTCAATCTGGCGTTACGCTGGCGTGGCAGGAGTACCAGGCGTCAGATAGCGGATCACGCGCGCCGGATTGCCGGCCACCACCGCGTTGGCGGGGACCGAGCGGGTGACCACCGAACCTGCGCCGACCAGCGCGCCGGCGCCTATGGTGAGGCCGGGCAAGATTGTGGCGCCGCCACCGATCGAGGCGCCTTCCTCAAGTACGGTCTGCGGAAATTCTCCCGGATACTGCTTGGAACGGGGATACATATCGTTGGTAAACGTCACGTTGGGTCCAATGAAGACACGATCGGCCACCCGCAAGCCATCCCACAGGTAGTTGCCGCATTTAACGGTTACCTGGTCGCCGATGACCACATCGTTCTCGATGAAGCAATGAGCGTTGATATTGCACTGCGCACCGATGCGCGCGCCTTTCAAGACCACCGTGAATTGCCAGACCTGGGTGTCGGCGCCGATGTCGGTTGATTGCACATCGGCCAAGGCATGAATACGCGTCATGGCGGGCCTTACAGGCAGGCCGCGCGCACGGCGCTGACTACCTCGGCGGCGTCTGCTGCCGTCATGGTCGGTCCCATAGGCAGGCTCAGCACTTCGTCGTGGATGATTTCGGCGATCGGGAACTGGCCAACCTGGTAGCCCAACTCGGCATAGGCGGGCTGCAAGTGCGGTGGCAGCGGATAGTGGATCACGGTGCCGACGCCGGCGGCAGCGAGCTTTTGCGCCAGCAGGTCGCGTTGCGGGTGACGTATCACGAACAAGTGCCAGGCCGACTCGGCCCATTCGGCCACTTGCGGCAGCACCAGGCCGGGAATGCCGTCCAGTTCGCGCAGGTAGATGGCGGCGATCTCGCGGCGTTTCTGGTTAAACTGGTCGAGCGTGGTGAGCTTGACGCTGAGGACCGCCGCTTGCAGCTCATCGAGGCGCGAGTTAAAGCCCGGCACTTCGTTATGGTATTTCTTTTGCGAGCCGTAGTTGCGCAGGGTGCGCAGCTTTTGCGCCAGATCGTCGTCGTCGGTGGTGATCGCACCGCCATCGCCCAGCGCACCCAGGTTTTTGCCCGGATAGAAGCTGAAAGCGGCCGCGTGGCCGAGCGAACCGACCTTGCGGCCGTGGTACAGGGCGCCGTGTGCCTGGGCGCCGTCCTCGATCACTTTCAGGTTGTGCTCGCGCGCCAGCGCCATCAGTGGATCCATGTCGGCCGACTGGCCGTACAGGTGCACCGGAATGATGGCGCGGCTGCGAGGTGTGATGGCGGCGGCGACGCGCGCCGGGTCGAGGTTGTACGTGCCTTCAACCGGCTCGACCGGCACCGGGGTGGCGCCACAGTGCGATGCCGCCAGCCAGGTGGCAATGTAGGTATTGCTCGGAACGATGACTTCATCGCCGGGACCGATGCCGTAAGCTTTGAGGATCAGGAAGATCGCGTCCAGGCCGTTGGCCACGCCGATCGCGTGGCGGGTGCCGCAGTAGGCGGCATAGGCCTTTTCAAAAGCATCGACCTCCTTGCCCAGCACATACCATCCCGAGTGGAGCACCCGGCGCATGGCCGCTTCGATATCGTCCTGCTGGGCAAGGTTAATGGCTTTTAAGTCGAGGAATGGAATGGTCATGCTTGCTCCTGGGAGGTGGCAGCGCGCTTCTCGGCGACGAACTCGTCGTAATCGCGGATGTAGTCGCCTGCTTCGTAATAGTCGGATGCGAACACCATCAGAACGGCATCGCTGGAATACTTGTATTGAATCCCCCACGTCATGGGGGGCAGGTACACGCCGAGGTCCGGCGAGTCGAGCAGGACTTCGCAGCGCTGCTCGCCGTCGTCCACCACCACCGCGCAACTGCCTTTGACGCAGACCAGGAACTGGTGGCATTCGCGGTGGGCGTGCTCGCCGCGCGTTTTATCACTGGGCACGTTCATCACCAGGAAATAACGCTTGGGCAGGAACGGGATTTCTTTTGCAAACTCGCCCACCGACAGGTCGCCGCGCGGGTCTTGCAGGAACTTGAAGCGGTGCAGGGTGACGCCGGACATGCCGAGCGCAACCACCGACGGCTGCTCGGGGAAGTTGGCGCGCTGGTGCCAGGCCATCAATGGCGCCTCGCTGGCTTTTTGCACATAATCGGTGATGCGGGCCGGTGCACCGGAAACGACAGCGTAAGGTGGAACATCTTGCGCCACCACGGCGCCTGGCGCCACGACCGCGCCCTGGCCCACGCGCACGCCGCGACAGATCAGGGCGCCGGCGCCCACGCGCGCCTGGGCGCCGATGACGATGCTGGCATTCTGGCAGGCACCGGACACCTCGGGCGCTTCCAGCGTTACGCCGGGGCCAAGTTCGGCGCCCTCGTCCAGGCGCACACCGCTCCACAACTGGGTAAAACCGAGGACGCGGCAGTTTTCGCCCACTTCTGCGCCCGGATAAACAACCACGAAATCGCCCAACGTGGCACTACCGGCAACAAGCGCGCCGTCGTGCACTCGGGTGTTTTCTGTATGAGACATGAATGCTCCAACAAATTAATCAGTAAGTATAGTGAAATTATTGCTCCAACGCTATCTTACAGCAGCGCGTCGCGGTAGGCGGTATAACGCGCGAACGCTTGTCCCATCTGCTCGAAAACACCGGACAGGCGGTCGGTGACGGACACCAGCGTATCGTGCATGCCGAGGAATTCGGCGGTCGTGATTGCGCCCGTTTCGTGGGCCGAAACCACCAGGTCGATGTAGTCGGAAAAATTGTTGCCGAAAAACGGATTGGAGTTGGCGTTGGAGTTCGATTGCAGGCGTTGGTCGTGGCGGAAGTAACTCAGTTCCTCGTCGATGTAGAACAGTGCGGCATTTTCAGTGAAATTGATATAGCTGGCGATGTCGGCCAGGCCCTTGGTGAAGTCGTGGCTGCCGCGCTGGAATACCTTGTGCCAGCCCAGGTCCCACAGCTTGGCGCGGCGGAACATCACCGTGCTCAGTTCGCCGATGTGATTGGTCAGGTTGAGCACCATGTGGCGGTGCATGTCGATGCCCTTCATGTGGCCGCTAGCCTGGTACGCGCGCCGGGTCTGGGTACGCATATTGTTAATATCGATTACTTGCGAGGCCGAGAACGTAAGTTCGATGTCGGACGCCGACTGGAACGCAGCTACCATGCGTTCTATGCAGAACGGGTGCAGCAGGTCATCGTCGAACAGCGGCTTGATGAACTCGCCCTTGCCGGAATAAAACGCCGAGATCACGTTCTGTTCGCGCACAGCGGTCGAACGTTGGTAGATCACGCCGGGGAATCGTTTGCAGATGTCGCGGATTTCCTCGGTGGGGCAGTTGTCGCTGACCAAGATTTCGGTATTCAGGTAGCTCTGGCCAATGGCCGAGCGCAGACAGGCCTCGAAGTGGCCCGGCTTGTACGAAGGAATGACGATGCTGACTAAAGGAAGGCTCATGGTTGCTCCTGTATTGTTCTTGCGCTGGTCTCAGGCCGCCACAGCGGTCACGATGTACTGCCACGGTAACGCATCTTCCACCGCCTGTACCGGATCGATGCCCGACGCGCCGGCCATCAGGCGGATCGCCGCCAGGTATTTTTCACGGGCCGGTTCGTCGATGATGCGGGCGCTGCCGCCGCTGACCTGGAAGCCCGCCTGCTGGAACAGGTCGAGCGCAGTGCCGCGCGTAAATACCCGCTTGCGCGACTTGTCCAGTCCATCGGCGCCGTAGCGCAGGTCGCCCGCGTTCAGCCGCGCCTGGGTGCTCCAGTGCTGGAAGTTGTTGATGGTGGCAACGATCTTGCCGCCGGGGGCGATGCTGGTGCGGATTTTTTGCAGCAGGCTCCACGGGTCGTCCACGTGCTCGAGCGACTGGTCCAAGATCCAGCAGTCGGCGCCGCGCACGTGGTCCCAGAAGGCTGCACCGGTGGTGTCGATGTGGTCGTGGAACACGAAGTCGCAATGCTGGCGGGCGGCCTGGGCCGGGCTCGGTTCCGCTTCGATGCCGGTGATGTTGCAGACCGGGTTGCGCTGGCGGTATGCGCGCGCGAACGTGCCGTCGCCGCAGCCCACTTCCACCAGCTTGCGCGCCGTCACCGGCACAAATTGCAGCAGGTCGACATTGACCGTGGTGGCGGCGCCGGGCAGGTCGTAGTGGTGGGCCAGGACCGGCTTTACCGTACCGGCAGCGGAGCGCTGCAGGAAGCGGGGCGTGTGGGCGCCGGCGCCGCCTGCAAGATCGGCACGCACCCAGTCGAGGTGCCTGATCAGGTCCGGATTGCCGCCGTGGTCGAGGGCCAGCATGGCGGCGATCAGCGGCGCGCCGTGCTTGATCGGCAGCGGCCATTGGCGCACCACGTCGAGGTTGGCCAGCAGGCAGGCCGGGTCCAGGTAGCGCACGGCGCCGTCGGGGCGGGCATAACCGAGTTCGTTGACCGCGTGGATCGCGCCCACTCCATACATGCCGGGCGCCAGTTCGGCGTGCAATGCCGCCAGCAGACCATCGTTGACCAGCTCCACGTCGGGAGCGAGCAGCAGCGCCTCGCCCGACAGGCCCAGGTGCTCGATGGCCCAGGCCAGGCCGGGGCCGTGGCCGATGTCGTAGCCAAAAGCGATGAACTCGACATTGTCGTACCGGGCGGCGATGGCGCGGATGCGCTCGGCGACGTCCGGGTTGGAACCGTCGATGATGGTCACGCGGTTGCTGTGGAAGCGGCGCACACTGGCCAGCAAGGTGTCGATCTGTTGCGGCGCATTGTGCGAGACGGTGATGATCGGAATCTGGTCCAGCCTTGCCGGCACGGTTTCCGGCGAAGGACGTACGGCGTACGCCGGCGCGGGCAGGCGCGGCGCGGCCGGCTTGGCCACGCGCTGCAAGGCCGCCTCGAAGTTGCGCACGAAGCGCGGGCTGTCGAATAGCGCGCAGTTGAGGCGGTTGGTGGCCAGCTGGCGTTTCATGGCGGCGATGCGGGCCGGGTCGTGGGCCAGCGCCACGGCCAGTTCCTCGTAGTCGGCCAGGTTGTCGGTGATCAGCTGCGGCAAGTCCACCGCGCGCAGCAGGCTGCCGGCCATGCGCGACGAGAAGGTGCGCCCGGTGCGGGTAATCAGCGGCAGGCCGGCCCACAGGGCGTCGCTGGCGGTGGTGCCGGCGTTGAACGGATACGTATCGAGGAACAGGTCGGCCAGCTGGTAGCGCGCCAGGTACTCGGCCGGCACCGCGCGGCTGTTGAAGATCAGGCGCTGGCGGGCGATGCCGGCTTGTTCAGCATAGCGCCACAGGTTGTCGCGCACTTCGGGGTAATCGGCCACCAGCCACAGCACGCTGTTCGGTACGCGGCGCAGGATGTTCATCCAGCTGGCGAACATCTCCTCGGTGAACTTGAAGTTGTTGTTGAACGAGCAGAACACAAAAGCGTCGTCGGGCAGGTTGACGCTGGCGCGCGTGGGCGTGGGCGCGATCGGGCGCTGGCGGTCGTTGATCTGGAATGCATCGGGCATGGTCAGCGGTTTTTCGCTGAAATGCTCGGCCATCTCCGGCGTGATCAAAAATTCGTCCGCCACCACGTAGTCGATGCCGGGCAGGCCGGTGCTGCCGGGGAAGCCCAGGTAGGTCATCTGCACCGGCGCCGGCCGGTAGGCCAGGATGTTGGGCCGTGCGCCCAGCGTCAGGCCGTGCAGGTCCACCAGGATGTCGATTTCGTGGGCGCGGATGGTGCGTGCGGCCTGCTCGTCGGTCAGGTGGTCGATGCGGATGTAATGGTCCATGGCCTTGACCACGCGCGCCCGCAGCGGCGAGCCATCCTCGCGGCTCCAGCTGAAGGCATAGACCTCGACCTTGCTGCGGTCGTGCAGCTCGTACAGCTCGGCGGTGAGGATCGAGACCGCGTGCGAGCAAAAGTCCGACGACATGTAGCCGATGCGCAGGCGCGCGTGGTCGTAGCCGTGTTCGCCGGTCAGCGGGGCGACGGCGGCGTTGACCTTTTCCACCACGAAGCGGCGCGCGGCGGCCAGCTGCATGGCCGGATCGTCGGACGCGCTGAGCATGGCCAGCGCCGACGTGCCCTCCAGCATGGTGGCCTGCGAAATGTGTTCGAGGCCGCTGTACACGGGCCAGGCGCACTGCTTCTGGCGCAGGTGCACCCAGTGCGTCATCACGTTGGCTTGCTGCGGATCGACGTGCAGGCTGCGCGCCAGCATTGCTTCCGCTTCCGGGTAGCGTCGGCGGATTTCCAGCAAGCGCCCCAGGTTGTTGAGGGTTTGCACGTACAGCGCAGGCGTGGTCTTGATGTCCGGCACCAGGCCGTCATCGAGGATCGATTGCCACATGGCCAGCGCCGCATCGGGACGGCCGGTGCGCTCGAGCAGGCTGCCCAGGTTCAGGCGCGCCTCGACAAAATTGGCATTGTTGGCGATGGCTTGGCGCAAGGCTGCCTCGGCGCCCACGTCGTCGCCGGTCTGGGACAGCACCACCGCCAGGTTGAAGCAGGCGGCATAGATCAGCCTTGTGTCGCTGTGGGCGATCCAGGTGCGGTAGAGGGCAATGGCCACCTGCGGCTGGCCGCTTTCGGTCAGCACCGCCGCTGCGGCGAACAGGTCGGCGATCGCCAGCCGCCCTTGCGCCGCCAGCGCCATCACATTGTCCAGCGCACTGGCGGGGGTGTTCGTCACGGTAGGGGCGGCGGCAGGGTCAGGAGTGGTCATGAAGGCAGGGTCAGGTAACAAAAAGACGGCACAAGTGTTCACCTATCATACCGTTTCGCTGCAGGGACATGGTCACATTTTGGCCGTGAAGCAACAATGTAAAAACCTGCCTGATCGGGGGATGGCGATGGGCAAATCTGAAAGGCGGTAAGATGGGACCCCGCCTTTCACCGAGCCCGCCTTATGCTGTCTACGCCCGCTACCTTCGAACCCCTGATCCGCCCGCAAGCGGCCGACGCGCCGCGCACCTTTGTCTTCCACCGCGGAGAGTTGTTGCTAAACAACGCCACGCTGGGCTTGCCGGCGCCCGCCATCGTTGCGGCGTTGCCGATTGCCCCCGAACGTATCCACGCGCTGGGTTTGTGGGAAGGGGTTTACTACCAGCTGGCCTGGCTCGACGCTCCGCTGGCGCCCGATGGCGAACACGGCTACCACGGCCTGCGTTCGCTGTTCGGCGTGCTGGACGATGGTTTCCTGGGACTGGCCGGCCGCGCCTTCCAGCTGGCCGAATGGGCGCGCACCCACCGCTATTGCGGCGTCTGCGCGACCCCGATGGCACAGTTGCAGGGCGAGCGCTGCTACAAGTGCCCGAACTGCGGCATGATGGCCTACCCGCGCATCTCGCCGGCCATGATGGTCCTGATCCGCAAGGGCGACCAGGTGTTGCTGGCGATGCACACCAATTCGCCGTACAAGCGCTATACCGCGCTGGCCGGCTTCGTCGAGGCCGGCGAATCGATCGAGGAGGCGGTGCATCGCGAGGTGTACGAGGAAGTGGGCCTGCGGGTACACAACCTGCAATATTTCGCCAGCCAGTCGTGGCCGTTCCCCCATTCGCTGATGATCGCCTTCACCGCCGACTACCTCGACGGCGAAATCCGCCTCGATGACAGCGAGATCGCGGACGCGCGGTGGTTCGGGCCGGGGGATGAATGGCCGGAGTCGCCGGTGGTGGTGTCGATTGCGGCCAGGTTGCTGGCGGCGCACAAACCGACTGCTGGGTAAAGTAACGGGTACCGTATTGGTCTATGGATCCCCGCGTGCGCGGGGATGACGACTCATCGTTCACCGTAAATCCGTCATCCTCGCGCATGCGGGGATCCATGGAACCTTTGAGTCGTGGCGGCGTCCAATCAGCATGGAAAAGCTCAGCTACGTCTATATGCTCGCCAGCAAACCTTACGGCACGCTGTACATCGGCGTAACCTCCGACCTGATCCGCCGTGTCTGGCAACATCGGGAAGCATTGGCGCACGGGTTTACGGAGCAATACCACGTCAAGCGCCTGGTCTGGTACGAACAGCACACCGACATCTACGCTGCCATCTCCCGTGAAAAACACCTCCAAAAATGGCGCCGCGAGTGGAAGATCGACCTGGTCCACCAGTCCAATCCGCTATGGCACGACCTCTACTCAACCCTCACCGCCTGAACTCTGCCTTCTCGCGCCACACCGGCCCATCTTTCCCCTGCGCGAACTGGTATCCCGCCTCGAACAGCAGGTTCATGTCCTGCACCGCGCCCCGTAAATCCCATTTCGGGTCCACTACGTCGTGCACCGTGTGGTAGACCTGGGCGTGGTAGCGCATCAGCTTGTCCTTGCCCCAGGCGGGCGGGCGGCCGACGTAGTCCGGGCTCTCGCCCAGGGCGACCACCGGCACGCCGGCGCGGGCGAATTCGAACTGGTCGCCACGGTAGATGTTGCCGAATTCGAGCGGGCCTTCCGGACGCAGCGTGCGGCCCTGGCGGCGCGCCACGGCAGCTACCACGTCGTCGGCGCTGGACTTGCCCATGCCGCGCAGCAGGACCGAGCTGGTGCGGCCCCAGACGTTGAGGCCGTGAATGTTCAGGTTCACCAGCGTGTTTTTTAACGGATACAGCGGCTGGCGCGCGTAGTGGCGGGCGCCCAGCTGGCCGCGTTCCTCGGCGGTGGTGGCCAGGAATACGATGGTGCGCTTCGGTGGCACCGGCAGCGCCTGGTACGCTTTGGCGATTTCGAGCAGCGCAGCCACGCCGGCGGCGTTATCGAGCGCGCCGTGGAAGATCTGCTGCGCGCGCGGGCCGGGCAGGGTGTCGTCGAGGCCGAAATGGTCCCAGTGCGCGCTGTACAGCACCACTTCGTGCTTCAACTGCGGGTCCGATCCTTCGATGCGCGCCACCACGTTGCTGGTGGCAACCGTGCGCCAGGCGTTCACTTCCGTGAAATTGAGCGTGGCGCCCAGCGGCACCGGGTGGAAGTCGCGCTTGCCGGCCTGCCGGGTCAGCTTGTCGAGATCGAAACCGGCGGCGTTGACCAGCGTGCGGGCGCGGTCGTGCTGCAACCAGCCCGGCACCAGCGGAAAGTCCGGGTTCGGTTCCCTGCTGTCGAGGAAGAAGTTTTCGTTGGTCCAGGTGTTGCGCAGCACTTCGTACGAGGCACCGGCCGTTTTCGGATCGTGGATGAGCAGCGCCCCGGCCGCACCAAGCCGTGCCGCCATCTCGAACTTGTAGGCCCAGCGGCCGTAGTAACTGCCGGCGCCCGTGCCGAACTCCTTCACGCCGGGCGGATCGCCGGCCAGCATGACCAGGGTTTTGCCCTTGAGGTCGATACCCTTGTAGTCGTCCCAGCGCAACGCGGGCGCCTGGATGCCGTAGCCGACAAACACCAGCTCGGAACCATGGACGTCGATCTCCTTTTGCGGGCGTGCCGACCAGGCCACGTAGTCGTCGCCGAACTTGAGCTGGGTAGAGTTGCCACCGATGCTGTAGCTGAGCGTGGGATAGCTGGAAATGGCGGCCAATGGCACTGCCTGTACATAGCTGCCGTCCGGGTTGCCGGGCGCCAGTCCCAGTTGCCTGAACTGTTGTTGCAGGTAGTCGGTGGTGGTTTTTTCGCCGGGCGAGCCGGGCGCGCGGCCTTCGAACTGGTCGGACGACAAGGTGGTCACATGGGCCAGCCAGCTGGCGCTGTCGATGGCGCGGCGCGCTGCCGGTGACGGCTGCGCCATCTGCGATGCAGGCGTGGCTGCCAGGCTGGATGAAATGCACAAGGCCACCAGCGCCGTCGACAGAAGGAGTTTCATAAAAAGCACAATTGTTAAGATAGGTTATCGCCATTCTGACAGATTTTGTTTCTCGTGTGCACCTACTAGCAACCTTTCTTATGGCTTTCAGCAGCCTCGCATTTAAACAACACCGCTACTTTATTTATCCGCTGCACAGGAACCATTTCTGTATTCTTGTTCTCTAAAGAAACAAAAAGGAGACCTGCCATGAACAAACTGTCGTTCCAGCAAAAACTGTGGGTGCCGTTGCTGTGCAGCCTGCTGTGCATCACCGTGATCTTCGTGGTCCACGCCTTTCAGACGCGCGAACTGCGCTTCGAGGAACGCAAGAACGAGCTGCGCCATATCGACGACGCCGGCCTCTCCATCGTCAAGCAATTCGGCGACAAGGCCGCGTCCGGCGCCATGAGCAGGGACGATGCGCAAAAGCAGGCGCTCGAACTGATCCGGGGACTGCGCTACGGCAAGGATGGCTACATCACCATTACCCGCGGCACGGTTTCGCTGATGAATCCGTTCAAGGCCGAGACCGACGGCAAGGACGTGGGCGACGTCAAGGACCCTCATGGCACGTACCTGTACCGCGACATCCTGGCGGCCGGCTCCTCGCCCGAGGGTTCCGGCTTCGTCAACTATTACTGGACCCGTCCGGGCACGACCGAGCCGGTACCCAAGCTCAGCCGTGTGCAGCGCTACGCGCCGTGGGAGTGGAACCTGGTCACCGGCGTGTACACCGATGACATCGACGGCGCCTTCCGCGCCTCGCTGGCCAGGTCGGGCGGCTTGTTGCTGGCCGTGTACGCGCTGCTGTGGGGCATCGTCAGCATGGTCAACCGCAGCGTGCGGCGCTCGATCGGCGGCGACCCCGCCTACGTGGGCGAGGTGGCGCGCCGCATCGCCGAGGGCGACCTGAGCGCCGAGATCCGTACCGGTGCCGGCGACCACGACAGCATCCTGGCTGCCATGAAAGCCATGCAGGCGCGGCTGTCGGACACTATCGGCGACATCCGCCGCAGCGCCGACACCATCGCCACCGCCTCGAGCGAGATCGCCAGCGGCAATATGGACTTGTCGTCCCGCACCGAATCGCAGGCCAGCTCGCTCGAAGAAACGGCCGCCTCGATGGAGGAACTGACTTCCACTGTGACCCAGAACGCCGCCAACGCGGTGCAGGCCAACCACCTGGTGCAGTCGGCCTCGAGCATAGCGGCGCAGGGCGGCAAGGTGGTGTCACAGGTGGTGCAGACCATGGAAACCATCAATGCCTCGGCCACCCGCATCGTCGATATCATCTCGGTGATCGATGGCATCGCCTTCCAGACCAACATCCTGGCCCTGAACGCGGCGGTGGAAGCGGCGCGCGCCGGCGAGCAGGGCCGTGGTTTCGCGGTAGTCGCTTCCGAGGTGCGCAACCTGGCGCAACGGTCGGCAGCGGCAGCCAAGGAAATCAAGGAACTGATCAACTCGTCGGTGGACAGCATCAGCGCCGGCAGCTCGCTGGTGGCCGAGGCCGGCACCACGATGGACCAGGTGGTGGCCAGTGTCTCGAAGGTCACGCAGATCATGGCGGCGATCACCGACGCATCGAGCGAGCAGAGCACGGGGATCAGCCACGTCAACATGGCGATTACTGAGATGGATTCGGTGACGCAGCAAAACGCTGCGCTGGTGGAACAGGCGGCTGCTGCGGCCGGCAGCATGCAGGAGCAGGCGGGGAACCTGGCGGAGCTGGTGAGCCGGTTCAGGCTGGGTGAGGAGGGTGGTGCCGTCGTGGCAAAGCGTACGCACCCGGTACCGCAGCGCGTTGCCCTGAGCCGCTAGCTTATTGCGCCGGTGCTGGTGCCGGGGTTACCGGAACCGGGACCGGCTCCAGCACCGCCTCCTCGAACACGAACTTGCCGCCGTCGTCGCGGAACACGCCGATCAGTTCGCCGCCGTTGCCCTTGACGTCGGGATACATGGTGCAGGTCTGCGATTCCACCTGCCACAGTTCGCTGCCCGAGCGCAGGGTCCAGACGTTGTCGCCGCCGGACAGCACTTCGATTTCCACTTCGTCAGCCGGCAGGTCGGTCAGTTCGAAACGGCGCATGCAGTCGGGCAGGCGCTGCATGATCAGCTCGACCGTGGTGACATTACTCCAGAAGTATTTTTGGGCGCGGTGCACGGTCAGCGCATGGCTGCCGGCCTTGCCATCGACGAAGTACGAGGCGGAATCATCGACGCAGGCCGTCAGCAGCAGCGGCATCAGGAGGATCAGTGTCTTGCGCATGGGCGTGTTTCCATTCTTGACGGCAAACGGGATGCCCCATTATAGCGCCCACGCGCAGTGGCCTTAGAAGCGGTAACCGACACCCACGCCGACCAGCACCGGATCGACCTTCACGCGGCTGGCCTTGGCGCCGCCGATGAACACGTCGCTGCGGATCTGCACTTTTTTCACATCGAAGTTCAGCGACCAGTTCTTGTCGAGCTGGTAGTCCACGCCTGCCTGCACCGCCAGGCCGAAGCTGTCGTTCTCCAGGTGGGCGCCGCCGCCCAGCAGGTTCACGCTCGAGATGCGCGTGTAGTTGATGCCGGCGCCCAGGTAGGGCTTGAGCGGCGTGCTGTTGGTGAAGTGGTATTGCAACAGCAGCGACGGCGGCAGGTGCTTGAAGGTGCCGATCTTGCCGCCGTCAAGGTACACATCGTGTTTTTGCGGATAGGTGAGGACCAGCTCGGCCGCCCAGTTGGGCGTGAAGAAGTACGAGATATCGACTTCGGGAATGGTCTTGTCGCTGACGGTGATACGGTCCGACGCGCCCACGCCCGCCACTGGCGCCGACTTGTCGGCCGGATCGAGGTACACCGCGCGGGCGCGCACTTGCCAGGGGCTCTCTTGCGCCGTCGCGGCGCCAATGTTCAAGGTCAGGGTTGCCAATACGGCTGCTGCAATCAGCTTGCTCATGTTTACTTCCTCTTTCATCGTCATTAAGTAACGAGAAGAAGTCTATTGATCCAGAGCATGAAAATCCTTGATCCAGGTCAAAACAGCCCGCCTTAGCGGTAGCGGGCGACGATCTGGTCGATCACTCCTTCGCGCGCCATGTCGTCGAGCGCGTTGTTGATGTCGAGGAAGGGCACCCGGCTTTTGCGCGAGACCGCGCAGTGGGTCTTGAAGGCGGCGAACACCAGCTGCGTCTGCACGGTGAGGGCGGTGTTGTTGCGCCGCAGGTAGGCCAGCGTGGTTTCGCTGAGGATGGTGTACGGCACCGTGCCCTTGACCATCGCTTGCAGGTTCAGCTCCATGGTGGGCGCATCGACCCGCATGAAATGCGGCCCCAGCACCTGCGAGATGCGCGTGTAGCGGTAGTGGACCACCGTGCCCACGCGCTTGTCGCGCAAGTCTTTCAGCGACGCGAGCGGTTTTGCATCGCGCTGGCCGGCGATCACTTCCGCATCGGGAAACAGCGGCGAGGTCCACTGGTAGTCGCCGTCGATCCACGCCGGCATCACGTGGCACAGCACGTCAGCGCGGCCGTCGGACAGCAGCGGCTTGACGTCCTTGTTGGATGCGGTGACGTACGACACATGGCGACCCAGGCGCTGCGCCAGTGCGTCACCGACGTCCTTGAGCATGCCGCCCGCCAGCACGCCATGCTCGAAGCGGGCAAGCGGCATGGTCGATTCCTGCGGCGCCACCATGACCAATTCGCCTGCCGCAGCCGTCGGCAACGCGCAGACCAGCAGCGCGGCGGACATCAGGGCGGGGAGGCGTACAGGCATGGTTTTTCCACGAAGCATGAACATCCCGCGATTATAGCGGCCCAGGGGGCGCAAGACGGGCGCAAGGCGCCGCAATGTTCGTCCGCGCACAGGCATGGCGGGTAGAGCGTGGCATCTTGATAGGCCCTATCCCACTCACGGAGGACTTCATGAATATGCCCAACAACGGCGGCTTGTCCGGCAAGCGCGTCGCCATCCTGATGACCGACGGCGTCGAACAGGTCGAGTACGAGCAGCCACGCCAGTTCCTGGAAGAACATGGCGCCGAGGTCACGCTGATTTCGCCGAAAGCCAAGGGCGAACAGGTGCAGGGCTTCGAGCACCTGACGGCCTCGCGCAAGTTCGCGGTGGAGCGCGATGTCAAAGAAGCCAACGCCGGCGACTACGACGCCCTGGTGCTGCCGGGCGGCGTGGCCAACCCGGACGCGCTGCGCCTGTCGGAACCATCGATCGGCTTCATCCGCGATTTCGGCGCCACCGGCAAACCGATCGCCTCGATCTGCCACGGTCCGTGGACCCTGATCGACGCCGGCCTGGTGGACGGCCGCAAGCTGACCAGCTGGCCCAGCCTGAAAGGCGACCTGCGCAACGCTGGCGCGGCGTGGGAGGATGCCGAGGTCGTGGTCGATGGCAACCTGATCACCAGCCGCAAGCCGGACGACATTCCGGCCTTCAATAAGGCCTTGCAGCAACAACTGCTGACGGCATAAAACACGGCGCCTTCGCGCCAGCGAAGGTGCAGATCTGCAAGCCCGTCTGCGTGATCTAAAACGTGCTTACTTCTTGGCAAACGAGCGCTAAACTCAAGCCGTAACACGTAGACTGGTATTGCAACCGACCTCATGCGTCTAAACCCAGGGAGACCATCATGACACACGTACTCGCAGCTGTTTTCGAAACCAGTGCCGAAGCCAACCGTGCCAAGGACGAACTGATACTGAGCGGTTATGACCGCGACACCATCCGTGTGAGCGATTCCGTCGGCGTTGCCGGCACCCATCACATCAACGATGACCAATCCATCCTCGGCAGCATCAAGACCATGTTCAGCGACCTGCTGGGCCGCGAGCACGCGGACCGCAGCATCTATGCGGAAGCATTGAACCGCGGCCACGTGGTACTGACCATCAATACCACCAGCCAGGAAACCGCCGAACGCGCAGCCGACATCATCGACGACTTCAACCCGATCGACATCGACGAGCACGAAACCATGTGGCGCGCCAGCGGCTGGACCGGTGCCGACGCCGCAATGCTCAGCCGCAGCGGCACCGGCATGCAGCAGACCACGCTCAACTCGCAGCAGACTGCCGTGCCCGAATACCACGGCATCCGTCCGCGCGAAGAGGCGGTCGATTTCGCCCGCACCGAGCAGCTGGCCACCACCGGCTCGCTGCAACGCGGCGAGGAGCTGCCACCGGTGATCGAAGGCCTGGCGCCGCCGATCTCCGTGGAGCCGACCGTGCAGCGCAGCGGCATGCGCATCTACCCGCGCGACGTGGCCACACCGAACCAGGACAGCCTGAACATCCTGCGCGGCGACGACAGCGCCAGCGACCCGGCCTACTTCCGCTCGCACTGGGAGAAGACCTACTCGTACACTGGCGGCACCTTCCAGGACTACGACCCGGCTTACCGCTACGGCGAATCGATGGCCGGCAACCCCGGCTACAAGGACAAGCCGTGGGAAAGCGCGGAACCGGATTTGCGCAGCAGCTGGGAATCGAACCATCCGCAGTCGAGCTGGGAAAAGTTCAAGGATGCGGTAAGGGAGGGTTGGGAGCGCGTGACCAAGTAATCCCGTAGCTTCACGAGACTTGCGCCCCTGGCCTTGCCGCCAGGGGCGTTTGCATTTGCGTCGCAGTTGCAGCGGCTTATTTTTCCATCAGGGAAGATTGTTTTACCTCAAAATTTCCTGGCGGCAGCAATGCCATCATCGACCTCCTGCGCCACGAGGATATTGCGATGGAAAAACTGCTGCCGTACTACGAACGCGAACTGGGCATGCTGCGCCGTGCCGGCGCCGAGTTTGCCTCGCGCTATCCGAAGCTGGCCGGCAGCCTGCAACTCCACGGCGAAACCTGCGCCGACCCCCACGTCGAACGCCTGCTGCAAGGCGCCGCCTTGCTCAACGCCCGCACTGCCAAGCTGCTCGACGACGGCTACGCCCACTTCACCGAAGCGCTGCTCGGCATGCTGTACCCGCACCTGCTGCGCCCCATGCCGGCCTGCGCTATCGCCCGCGTGGATTTTTTCGGCGCCAAGGCCAACCAGATCAACAGCGTTACCACCCTGCCGCGCGGCACCGCGATGAAGTCGCAGGGACGCGGCGCCGTCACCTGCCGCTTTCGCACCGCATACGATGTGACGATCGCGCCGGTCGCCATCGGCGCTGTGTGGTTCGAGCCTTACCTGCAGGCGCCAGCCACCTTGCCGCTGCCGCCGGACGCCGCATCGGCCATCTGCATCACCATCGAGAGCACGGTGCCCAACCGCGCCCTGGCCGCGCTGGAGCTGGACCGCCTGCGCGTGTTCATCGACGGCGAAGCGTCGCTGCGCGCCACCGTGCGCGACCTGCTGTTCATGCGCAGGCGTTGCGCCTGCGTGCAGGCGGGCGACCAGTGGCATCTGCTGGAACGCGTGCCGGTGACCCCGGTGGGCTTCGCCGATGACGAGGCCCTGCTGCCGTCAGCCCCATCGGAACACGGCGCCTACCGCCTGTTGTCCGAGTATTTCGCCTTTGCCGACAAGTTCGACTTTTTCGACCTCGACCTGGCCGCGCTGTTGCAAGGCGCACCGCCCGGCTGCACCAGCGTCACCGTGCGCCTGGCGCTGGCCGACGTGCGGCCGGACGACCCGGTGGCGCGCCTGCTGCGCACCCTCACCGCCGACAACCTGGTGCTGGGCTGCACGCCGGTGGTCAACCTGTTCGCGCAGCCGGCTACGCCGATCCGCATCAATCACCGCCGCAGCAGCTATCCGCTGGCGCCCGACGAACTTCCCGGCCACGCCTGCGACATCTACAGCGTGGACTCGGTGCAGCTGCTGCGCAAGACGCCGCAGGGCAGCACCGTCACCGAATTCCTGCCGTACTACGCGCTTGGCCACGCCGGCAACCAGGGCAACTACTGGCGCGTGCAGCGCGACGAGGAACTGGCATCGATTGGCGCCGGCCACGACATGTCGCTGGCGCTGGTGGACCGCGATTTCTCGCCGCTGAAGGTGGACGACGGCACCGCGTCGGTGCGCGTGACCTGCACCAACCGCAATGTGCCGCACGATCTGCCGTACGGCCGCGCCGGCGGCGACCTGGTGACCGAAACGCAGTCCGGCGGCTTCCCGATTCGGCTGCTGCGCCGCCCCACCCAGTCGTACCGGCAACCGACCGGCGCCAACCAGCAGTGGGGCCTGATCGCCCACCTGGCCCTGAATCACCGCTCGCTCACGCAGGAAGGCTTGCCTGCACTGGCCGCCATGCTGCGCTTGTACGCGCGCGCCGACAGCGTGGTCTCGCAGCGGCAGATCGACGGCATTGCCGCGTTGTCGCACCGGCCGGCCACCGCGTGGGTACAGCAGGAGCGCGGCGCCGCCTACCTGCGCGGTGTGGAGGTGCGCGTGTGGCTAGCCGAAGAAGCTTACGCCGGTACCGGCATCCACGCCTTCGCGCAACTGCTCGACCACGTGTTCGGCCTACATGTCCACCTCAACAGTTTTACCCAGCTGGTGGTGCTGTCGCACCCGGACGGAAAGGAGCTGCTGCGATGCCTGCCTCGCAACGGAGCGCTGACACTGGCGTGATTGCCGAACTGATGGCCGCACCGCACAGCTTTGAATTTTTCCAGGCGGTGCGGCTGCTGGCGCAGGCGCGCCTGCCGCAACCGCGCTACCGCAACCGGCTGTCGCTGGCGTTCCCGCCGAACCAGATCGAGAACATCGGCGCAGAGGGCGATGGCCGCATCCGCCTCACGCCTGCCTTCATCGGCATGCTGGGCAGCCAGGGCGTGCTGCCGCTGCACTACAGCGAGTGCGTCAACCGCCACGAAAAAAGCCACAACGATGGCGGTCCGCGCGCCTTCCTCGACCTGTTGTCGCACCGCGCGACCGAACTGTTTTACCAGGCCTGGGCCAGGCACCGGCCCGAAGCGATGGACGGGCCGGACGACGACGACAGTTTTCTGGCCATGCTGCTGGCGCTGGCCGGCGTGCCCGCCTGCGACGGCGTGCAGCCGGCAACGCTGGCGCGCTATGCCATGCAGATCCGCAGCCGCAGCGTGTCGGCGCCGCAGATGGCGGGCATGTATGCCGAATACTTCAAGGTTCCGTTCGCGGTGCAGCAGCTGGTCGGCCAGTGGCAAGCATTGGAGGCAGAACACCAGGCGCAGCTGGGCCGCGCCAACGTCGACCTGGGCAGTGGCGTGCTGCTGGGAGAACGCCTCTACGGCTGCGACGCGCGCGTGCGCCTGCGTCTCGGCCCGCTGCCCGAAAGCGCCTACGAACGCTTCCTGCCCGGCGGCGCCGATGGGGTGCAACTGGCCGCGATGCTCGGTCTGCACTGCGGCGCCGGCATGACCTGGGAAGTGTGGCTGGTGCGCGAAGGCAGCGCCCTGCACGCACCGCGCCTCGACGGCGCCAGCCGCCTGGGCGTGGACGCCTTCCTGGTGGATGACGAGGCTGGACACACCGCACAACCGGACCGCGAAGAATTGATGTACCTGCTGAATACCTGAGGAGCGCAAGTGGACAACGACTTTTTCAGCTTCATGGGCCTGGCCAAGGACCTGGTGACCAGCAACCGGCCCTTGCGCCTGCGGCTCGATCTGCCGGGCGGGATCAACGACGACATGCTGCTGCCGCAGCGCGTGATGGGCACCGAGGCGCTGTGCGGCGGTATCGACTACCGCGTGCTGTGCGTATCCGGCAGCGCGCACCTGCCGCTCAAGCAGATGATCGCCGTGCCGGCCGCCCTGGAACTGGTCACCGACAGCGGCGCCGTGCGCACTGTGTGCGGCATCGTCACCGAAGCGGCCGCCGGCGACAGCGACGGCGGCCTGGCCAGCTACCAGCTGGTGCTGCGCGACGCGCTGGCCATCCTGGAAAAGCGCACCAACACGCGCGTGTTCCGCGACATGAACGAGGTGGAAATCGTCCAGCGCATCCTCAACGAATGGCGCCAGAAAAGCCCCATTCTCGGCACCAGCTTCGCGCACGAGGTGGACGAAGCGTTCGCCCAGCGCGAGTATCCGCGGCGCGAATTCACGATGCAGCACAACGAATCGGACGCCGCCTTCATCCGCCGCCTGCTCGCGCGGCGCGGCATCGGCTGGTACGTGCGCAGCACCAGCGATGGCGACGCGCCGATGCACACGCTGGTCCTGTTCAATAACGCCGACAGCCTGCGCCAGAACGCCGCCGGCACCGTGCGCTACCACCGCGACAGCGCCACCGAAGAGCGCGACGCCATCACCTCCTGGACGGCAGTGCGCACCCTGCAGCCGGGCGTGGTCACGCGCCACAGCTGGGACTACCGCAACCCGCAAGGCCGCGACTTCATGACCGCCGATGCTGTCAGTAGCGTGGACCAGGGCGTACACGGCAACGAACTGGCCGCCACCCTCGACGACTACCAGGTGCTGATGCCCCACGCCGGCGACGACAACGAAGACCTGTGCCGCCTGGGCCAGCTGCGCATGAGCCGCCACGACTACGAATCGAAATGTTTTCATGGCGAAGGCAGCGTGCGCGACTTCTGTGCCGGCGAATACTTCACGCTGGCCGAGCACCCGGAAGTGGACGGCCACGCGGAACAAGAGCGCGACTTCGTCATCACCGCACTGCGCGTGCACGCCCAGAACAACCTGCCCAAGGCCCTCGCCGCCCGCGTGGAACGGCTGTTCGCCCGCAGCCGCTGGGGGGCGGCATCGGCCGACTTCCCGTTCTCGCGCGAGGAGGCAGATGCCGTCGCATCAGGCCCACTGCGCATGCATGTCCAGTTCACGGCAGTACGGCGCGGCGTGAACATCGTCCCCACCTACGACGCCCGCACCGACCTGCCGACCGCGCAGATGCAAAGCGCGATCGTGGTGGGGCCGGCGGGGGAGGAAGTGCATTGCGACCAGCTGGGCCGCGTGAAGATCCGCTTTCCCGGCACGCGAGCGGTTGACCACGAAGCGGCTGGGGGCGCGGGGGCGTCGGATACGGAGGCCGATTCGGCGTGGGTGCGGGTGGCGTCGAACTGGGCGGGGAATGGGCCGGGGAGTTTGCAGCAGTGCGGGACGGTGGGGTTGCCGCGGGTGGGAACGGAGGTGCTGGTGAATTTTCTGGGTGGGGATCCGGATCGGCCGGTGATTGTGGGGCAGATGTTTAATCAGGGGGCGGAGCCGGCAGGGTTGAGTGAAGCGGGAAACCTGCCAGGTAATCGGTACCTGTCCGGGATGAAGAGTCGGGAAATCAAGGGAGGTAGGGCTAACCAGCTGCGATTTGACGATACGAATGGTGAAATTAGTGCTCAGCTATCGAGTGAGTACGGCGATAGTCAACTTAATCTGGGCTTCCTAACTCAGTCTCGATATGAGGGACAAGCCGATAAAAGAGGTGCCGGCGCTGAGCTACGCAGCGATCTGACTGCCGCGCTCAGAGCAACTGAAGGTGTCCTAATTACTGCAGAGCATGGCGGTGGAGCGCAGGGAAAGCATCTTCAACGCGATGAACTGGTGAGAATTGTTGTCGGATTGCACAAACTCGTGGAGCAGTTATCGAATTTGGCGGAAAAATTCGCGGATGTAGCTCCTCGTAGCGACGATCTTACTCAATCGGTGGAGGCAATTAAGCAATTCGATACCGTGGGCCAGTCTATCGTTGCAATAAGTGGCCCCGCTGGTGTTGCTATCGGCAGTGGCCGCTGTGTATTAATTGGTGCAGCCGCCGGCGTCGATATCGTCAGTAGCGGGGATAGCCACTACTCTGCGGGGGGACGCACCGCGATATTCAGCGCACAAGGAGGCTGTTGGTTTACAAACAAGGGCGACATGAAATTTACTGCTGCGAGTGGAAAATTCACAGTGCACGCACAGAACGATGCAATGCAGGTGTTGGCAAAGAAAGTCCTTGAAATCATTAGCACGACTGACTGGATCAACATAAGTGCCAAGAAGGGAGTGCGGATTAACGGTGGCGGAACGGAAATTGTTCTTAGTGCCGAGGGACTCATGGAATATACGTCAGGTATACATCTGATGCATGCTGCCGAACATCACTTTAAAGGCGCATGTGGGAAAGAGGCCCAATTTCCAGGTTCTAATGCTTGTTCAATGCAAGCATATGGGGCGGCCCAGGCCGGCGACCCAGTCGTGCCACTGTCTACCTAGCGGAGGTGAGATGGTTCCCGTAACTTTCTCCTTAGACGACATTATCCCAGGCTACATTCTAATTGACGCCGTTCATCTGGCACATATACCGGGATATGAAGGATTGCCAGTTTTTGCCTGCATTCCTCATGACCTTACAAATATTGCGAACCTCATGCCAGTATTGTTAGAGATCGCTACTCTGAGCGCTGATCAACTCCAAACATTGAGTCAGATAATCAATTTACAGGAGGTCGGGGCGAGTCCACCGATGATCTGCGCAATCTTGATAAGCAATGCTGGAATTAAAGAAATTGCGGAGCAAATCGCAAAATTTTTAAGCGCTATCGACGAGATGGGAAGTCCTGTCTATTGGCGGTTCTTCGATCCACGGGTTTTTTCAATGATTTGGAGTCTTTTTTCTGCTGAACAAAGATGTGCACTGCTTGGACCGATTCGCCAATGGCGTTTTCCATGGTGCGGACATTGGTGGGTGGCTCAAGAAGAATGTGAGGGAACTGACTACAGCCTGGAAATTGTTAAGGCATTTCCAACGCATGGACAGTGGTCAATGATTAAGTTGAGTCGCCAAGTAGATAAAATTTTGCAAAGAGTTAAGAGCGAGATGAATATACAAAAATACGAATGGGGCCGCCTTCAGATGGCTGCAATAAAGCTCCTAACCGAAGCATCGGAAACTCTACATCTGACCGCTGATGACGAGATGATCGATTTCGCATTCATGATAATCAAGTATGGACAGAACTTTAGATCGCATCCAGAATTTATCGTGGCGGTAGGAGAGCTATCCAGCGGGAAATTGCGATGGTTTTCATTTAAAAAGAGACTGGATGCGATTCCCCGTCGTGCGTTTGAGAACCAGAATTTTTAACCTGCTGAGGTATTCAAAGTGCCACAAAAAAATTGTAATTACTGTGGTAGAAAAGGGTTACTTATCTATCCAGTCCGATACGCTGTTGCCTGTGCAGCCGGAGCTAATGGCATACCCGAACTGACGGATGATTTCAAAATATTCGACGCGCCACAAAATATTGCTAACGCTAAATTTTCTCTGCGCGCGCTAAGACCCGGATATCTGTATACATATGATCAAAAGCGGCGTCTACTCAAAGGTTACATAGTGATGCCACGTGGGCATCTCTGGAATTTTCCCCTGGAGTTTCCTGCGCCTGACGCCAGCTTAACAGTGATGAATTGCTTCGACCCTGTTGACATTGCCTTGTCTCTATGTGTTGATGTTGCGCATTCTGATGCTGATCCGGCGGAGAATTTCTGGATCGGCTGGTCAAGTTGCTACTGGACTCCAGCACTCGTCCAGCGCGCGCATGATGCAAGTTGGCGTCTAAAGCACATGCAGTGCATTAACATCGCAGGTATGGAGGCGGGCTGCGCGTGGCATACCGGAGAGTTCAAGCGATCTTATAAGAACGTCCCCCATTTCTGTACAGAACTGCGAGCAATGCAGAAGGCTTTTGGATTTAGCAATACAGGAATTGCTCTTGAAGCGAGACAACGCCGAATGTTGCCAGAAATTTTGCGGTTGATGGAAAAAAACTCTACGAATCGAAAGGGTTATATCGTTGCTGTGAACGATCCAGTAAGTGTGACCAATGATTTAAGCGAACTTACTGTTCCCACTGGGCACGCTGGATTTAATGAAGAGATCTACCGCGCTAAAATTATTAATGACTTGATTACGCAAACAGAAGAATCTGTCCGGGAATACGCCAAGAACGAATTCACCCGAAAACATCCGTCTCTACCGTACGAACAGTCTATTAGCCAGCGTAGCAAATTTCGTTCATTTGGGGAACGAATCTCGGAGGTGACCGCGGGAGATACGCAGAGTAAATCCTCATATGAAAAAGAGCAAAGAAAATTCGAGAAGGTACGCCATCAGAAGGAACAACTAGCTTCAGACGCAGCGTGGAGGGAACTTACAACATCAGATACTGGCCCCATATTGGACGACGCACGTCGTGCAGCTTTACCAGGGATATTTGAAAAAGAATTGAGAAATTTCGAACCTATGGCGGTGAAATTGGCGTTGGCGCATAATGCCTGGCTAACTTCCCCGCAGCTCGCGAATTGGATGGAAGGAGTTCATGATTCTTCCAACTTAGCTAGTGGGTTTGCATACCGTGAATCTTTGGCGCAATGCATTGGTAAGGCTGTTGGTACACCGGCATGTGAAGCTCAGCTGGTGGCTTGGCTCAACTCGCCCAGTACCGCCGATACGCGTAATTTGTACATGCGAGCACTCTTTTTTAATCATGATGAAATAGCAAATGCAGCACAAATAGCGCTCGGCACAAGCGATATTAAATTCGAGAATTTATTTAGCATTTATCAGGGTGCGCTGGACCGATTGCAAAAAAGCCAGGCGGCGAAATTAATTGATCATCTTGCGCTCGCTACTGCCAATATTCTTATAAAGGTATTGGTAAATTCCACTAAAGCAAGCAGTAAAAATGCTACTCTTATTAGCCTTTCTTTGCTCGGGAGAACCTCTATTCGAGCTAGTAACATAAGCGCAAGGGATTTGCGAAACTGGGCCATTGAGCAGGCTCAGGCTCAAGGATTGATTCAATCATCAGATAGAAAAACTTTCAAGGCTGAGGCATTGAGACAGGCAAAAAAAATAGTGCCGAGTAATCTTTCTGGCGGAGGAATATGTGCTTACGAAATGGATATGGAAAAACTTGAACTCGATGGCAGAATTGCAAGTGGCTCGGTTAAAGCAATCCGGATTCCCGGATTTGATCTTACAAAAAAATGGCTTGGTTCATCGTCAGAATTTAATATAGGAGTAGTAGGTAACTTGCTTCAAACAGCAGCATTGTATTTCGCTATTTCAGAATATGGCGGGAGTGACCTAATTGACTCTAACAATGCTGCTTATGCAGCTATCATTGCATCGGTCAGTTTAATTTCAGGATTAGTTGAGACTATCGCTATCGCTGTATCAAAAGTTCCCAGACATCCATTGTCAGCGTATTTATATGAGCATTGGGCAATTCAAACGAGCGTTGGTGTAAGATTAATCCCGGTAACAAAAATGGTCGCATTGATTGCAGGGATTTTGGCTGCTGTGATGGATGTTTACTCAGGAGTTCTTGCGTGGAATAAAGGAGAACGTAAAATTGCCACTGCTTATTGGACATCTGGCGCTATAAACCTCATCCTCGCTTATGCTGCGTGGTCGGTTGGAGCCGTATTTTTCTGGCCTGCCTTTATTTTCGCCATGATAACAGCGATAGTCCTCGCAAAATATAAGCAGGCGATGCTAAAAAAATGGCTAAGCCGGTGTTACTTCGCTTTAGGTAGATCGTCCAGCTTGGCAAAAGGATATTATCTGTCGATTGATGAAGAACTGCGTGCTTTTAATTCTGCAATAGGGGGAGTCTGATGGATGAGCGTATATTTTCTTTCAAAATCGGAAATCCGGTTCCACCGTGGGATGCCGCTCATCAGTTGCCAATTAAAGGATATGTTAGCCCCGAAATTGGTGATAGCGCAACAATTTTCCGAATCAACTCAACCTTTATGGAGGTCACTGACCAGCCCCATATGATGAGGCATTGGTTAGCTGGAGGTGCCTTAATGTCTTTTTTGTCGGCCATTCTATTTCTAGGTGTGGGAGTAAATGTATTTTATTTTCATCCTCCCACCCATGGTGACTTGATCGATATGCTTATGGTGGCGATCCTTACTCTAGCACCATTAGTATTCTCAACAATGGTTTTTTACTTCGGAAGAAACGAGTTTTTTTCATTATCTAGGAGACCTATTCGTTTTAATCGTATTACAAAAAAAATATATGCGATAAGAAAGCGTTCGCGGAAATTATCAGATTTTGCTGGCGATATTTTTTCGGAAGTTCCATGGGATAATACTTCACTATTTTGCGTGCATCAGGGACCCGAAAAATTTCATCTTCAAAATTGCTACCATATTCGTTGTTATCAAATCGATGTGAAAGGAAATGTCACAAATGTTTTCGCAATTGGACGGGAGTGGCAGGGTATTGACGGTCTGCGTAATCTCCTGGCCCAATGGAATTATTGGTGCCGCTTTATGAATGAAGGGCCTGAATGCCTTCCAAAACCACTAGTTTATCTTAGTGAACGGGAGCGGCTCAGTGACTCATTTCTCTATTGCTTATACGAGATGGGTTTTAATCTGCCAAATATTCTTCGGACTATACTCATACCGTTTACACTTATAATAACCTCTCATAGAATCATATCGCTTTGGACTTGCCGACAGCCGATTTGGGCAGCCAGTGTACTAAAAGATTGTTATGTAGATCCAGCGGATGCTCATGATCAGCCCAAAGGCGAAACGCCGGTCGGCTGGGCTGAAACAGTGCGTGCTAGGCGTGAAGGGAGATACCCTCGGTTTTCAACTTGCGAGGTGGCGGGATGGCGCGGGTTAGCTGATCCTTACAAGAATGCTCAAAAATGGGTGAGCGAGTTTTTAGAGTAAAAACTGGATCGACTATTGCGGATTGGTATTTAAAGTATCCTCTTGGAATTAATAATGTGGTGGGGCAATGCAAATTTCAGTTGGATAGGGATTCAGACGGCGCTAAGAACGCTGAACTTTGGGCATCGGATAAAAGTCCACAAAGTTTCTGATCCATTCCTTATCTCTCAGATCGTAGCTTTATGGCGGTTAAATGAAATTAAACCGCCTTCGATGACGTTCAAGATAAGAAAAGTTCCCCATTGTTAACTCATTAATTTGCTTGAACCGATCCAGGCCAAAGATCACTCGATCCTCACTGTTGAGCATGGTGGATATCCGTAACGTCCCCGTCCCCGAAAACGAGATAAGCCCTTGATCAAACAATCTATCAATGTGCGGCGCCAACAAAAGCCCATTCTCAACATCCAGGCGCTCAACATTATTGGACATGGCCCATGCATTGATGTGCGACGCCACCATGAGATTCACGTTTTGCAGTCCAGTCAGCGCACATCGACCACCCCACCTTTTGATGACATCAGCCCTGAACTTGCCCTGACCAATACGAGACATCACCAGTGCTTCGCGTGTCGTTGCAGAGATCTTCGCAGAGTCGGTCGCACCCGAGCTAATGAATGCTTCTTCGCAGCGAGCCAACTGGTCGACCGCCTCAAGAAGATACATGCCCGCATCCGCCGGCAGGTGTGCCATGTAAATCTGGTTTAGCGTCGCCTGGTTACTGAATAACGTGGGCGCGCTGCGGTTGTTGAACCTTGCGATGAACTCGGTAGCGATTTCGTCGCGATGAACTTTGCGATCGAGTTCAACGATTTGAACATCGACGCGATTGCCTACGGCGTCCCACTCTTGAAACGCCCGGGACATTGGGCGCGCCTCGGTGTACGAGTCGCCGTCGGCGACGGCCAGGAAGCTGATTCGTTGGTCATAACAGCAGAAGATGATATCGCCCTGCCTGACCTTACCCACGTTGTCCCAGTAAAGTCGCGTGACTTCGTTTCCGACTTTGCTCACCGAGCTTTTAGGCGCCCACAGAAAATGCTGGTCAATGACTGTCTTGTGAGTGCCACCGATATTAACCCAATAAAATTCCATGTGGTTCCCGAGCGCGATGCTTAGTTATCAATTGATTTGAGGCATCACTTTACCATCTATTGCTGAGTCCGCTTATTGATTAACGGTTATTGATTAAGCGAACCCAGCTATTGAATGGTCAATATCGGCGGAAGGAACTTCTTTCAGGGCATAAAAAAAGGCGCTCAACAGAGCGCCTTCAATGCCACAGCTTTGCGGTACTTACACGTCAATATTCCCCGCCCTTAACGCATTATTCTCAATAAACGCCCGGCGCGGCTCCACATCATCCCCCATCAGCGTGGTGAAAATCTGGTCCGCAGCAATCGCATCCTCGATCTGCACCTTCAACAACCGGCGCACGGTCGGGTCCATCGTGGTTTCCCACAGCTGATCCGGATTCATCTCGCCCAGACCTTTGTAACGCTGCTTGGACACCACGCGCTCCGCTTCGTCGCGCAGCCAGCCCATGGCCTGGTGGAAGTCGGTCACGGCCGATTCCTTGGTGCGTTCGCCTTCGCCGCGGCGTACGTAGGCGCCTTCGCCCAGCAGGCCGGTGAAGGTGGCGGCGGCGTCGGCCAGCACGCGGTAGTCGGCGCTCTGGACGAAGTCGGCGTCGATGGCGCTGACTTTGACGTTACCGTGGTGCATGCGTTCGATCCACAGCATGTGCTTCTCGGACAGTTCGTCCGAGCGCACCGAGACCTTGATCGCGATGTCGTTGATGTTGTCCTGCAGTGCACGGGCCGAGACTTCGGCCAGTTCCAGCGTGTCCAGGTTCAGCGTGACGCCGGTCATGATGGCGGTCAGCGCGGCGCGGTCGATCACGCGCGTCAGGCGCGTCATGATGACGTTGGCCAGGTTGAATTGGCGGACCAGTTCGGCCAGCGGTTCGCCGACGATCGGGTTGGCGCCTTCGCGCGGGGTGAGGGCGGCGGTGTTCAGGGCCACGTTCATCATGTACGTCGCTTCTTCGGCGTCGTCTTTTAGGTAGCGCTCGTCGCGGCCGGCTTTGACCTTGTACAGCGGCGGTTGCGCGATGTAGATGTGGCCGCGCTCGACCAGTTCCGGCATCTGGCGGTAGAACAGCGTCAGCAGCAGGGTGCGGATGTGGGCGCCGTCGACGTCCGCATCGGTCATGATGATGATGCGGTGGTAGCGCAGTTTTTCGACGTTGAACTCGTCCGGACCGATCGAGGTGCCCAGCGTGGCGATCAGGGTGGTGATCTGTTCCGACGACAGCATCTTTTCGAAGCGCGCCTTTTCCACGTTCAGTACCTTGCCGCGCAGCGGCAGGATGGCCTGGAATTTGCGGTCGCGGCCCTGCTTGGCCGAGCCGCCTGCGGAGTCACCCTCGACGATGTACAGTTCGGACAGGGCCGGGTCTTTTTCCTGGCAGTCGGCCAGCTTGGCCGACAGGCCCAGGCCGTCCATCACGCCCTTGCGGCGAGTGAGATCGCGCGCCTTGCGGGCCGCTTCGCGCGCGCGCGCTGCTTCGACGATCTTGCCGCAGATGATCTTGGCGTCGTTCGGTTTTTCCTGCAGGTAGTCGGCCAGGGTTTTGGCGACGATTTCTTCGACCGGGCCGCGCACTTCGGACGACACCAGCTTGTCCTTGGTCTGCGACGAGAACTTCGGTTCTGGCACCTTGACCGACAGCACGCAGGTCAGGCCTTCGCGCATGTCGTCGCCGGAGATTTCCACTTTCGCCTTTTTAGCGAACTCGTGCTCTTCGATATACTTGTTGATGACACGGGTCATCGCCGCGCGCAGGCCGGTCAGGTGGGTGCCGCCGTCGCGCTGCGGAATGTTATTGGTGAAGCACAGTACCTGTTCGTTGTAGGCATCGTTCCACTGCATCGACACGTCCACCGAGATATTGGTGTTCTGGTCGGACATGCGTTCGCCGGTGGCCTGGAACACGGTCGGGTGCAGCACGGTCTTGGCCTTGTTGATGTATTCCACGAAGCCACGGGTGCCGCCTTCGAAGGCGAAGATGTCTTCCTTGCCGGTGCGCTGGTCGCTCAAACGGATGTTGACGCCGTTATTCAGGAACGACAGTTCGCGGATACGCTTGGCCAGGATTTCGTAATGGAATTCCACGTTGCCGAAAATGGTTTCGTCGGCCCAGAAGTGGACGTCGGTGCCGCGCTTGTCGGTCTCGCCGATGACCTTGATCGGGGAGACGGCCACGCCGTCGCGCATTTCCAGTTCGCGGTCCACCGGCACGCCACGGGCAAATTCCATGAAGTGGACTTTGCCGTCGCGGCGGATGGTCAGTTTCAGGGTTTTCGACAGCGCGTTCACGCAGGACACACCCACGCCGTGCAGGCCGCCCGAAACTTTATACGAGTTCTGGTCGAACTTGCCGCCGGCGTGCAGTTCGGTCATGACGATTTCGGCCGCCGACCGTTTCGGGTCGTGCTTGTCGTCCATCTTCAGGCCGGTCGGTACGCCGCGGCCGTTGTCGGTGATCGAGATCGAGTTGTCCGAGTGGATGGTGACGTGGATCTCGGTGCAGTAGCCGGCCAGCGATTCGTCGATCGAGTTGTCCAGCACTTCGAATACCAGGTGGTGCAGGCCGGTGCCGTCCGAGGTGTCGCCGATGTACATGCCGGGACGCTTGCGGACCGCTTCCAGGCCTTCGAGGATCTGGATGGAGGCGGCGCCGTATTCTTCGACTTTGGCCGGTACTGGTGCTGGAATCTCTTCTGGAATAGCGGACATTGACTGCTTTCTCTATGTAACGTGTTACTGGGGCTGCGGTGTCATTCCCGCTTGCGCGGGAATGACGTTGGTGATGGCGCGGTGTTGGCCGCGCATCGGCCTTGATTGCGTTGAAACTTAGATACGCATCGGCATGACAACGTATTTGAAATCGGTGTTGTCGGGAATCGAGATCAGTGCCGACGAGTTCGAATCACCGAGGGCGACGTTGATCTGGTCGCACTTCAGGTTGTTCAACACGTCGAGCAGGTAAGTAACATTGAAACCGATATCGACACTGTCGCCGCCGTAATCGATTTCCAGTTCTTCCACTGCTTCTTCCTGGTCGGCATTGGTGGAGCTGATCTTCATCACGCCCGGGCTGATGATGCAGCGCACGCCCTTGAATTTATCGCTGGTCATGATGGCGGCGCGCTGCAGCGAGCGCAGCAGCTCATCGCGGCCGATCGTGAATTCGTTGGTGTAACCCTTCGGAATCACGCGCGTGTAGTCCGGGAACTTGCCTTCCACCAGCTTGGAGATCAGCTCGATGTCGGCAAAGGTCAGCTTGACCTGGTTGCCGGCGATGTCGAGCTGGACGGTTTCGTCGTTCTCTTCCAGCAGGCGCTGCAGTTCGATAATGGTCTTGCGCGGGATGATCACTTCCTGGCGTGCAAAAGTCTGCTCGGTGGCGACCTGGCAGAAGGCCAGGCGGTGGCCGTCGGTGGCCACGGCAATCACGTTGTTGCCGTCCAGGACCAGCAGCAGGCCGTTCAGGTAGTAACGGATGTCTTGCTGCGCCATCGAGAAGTGCACCATGTTAAACAGGTGCTTCAGGGTTTTTTGCGGCAGGGTCACATTGGCGCTGTAGGTCTCGGCCTGTTGCACGGTCGGGAACTCTTCGGCAGCCAGCGTTTGCAGGGCGAAGCGCGATTTGCCGCTTTGCACCGTCAGGCGCTTGTTCAGCAGGGTCATCGTGACGTCGCCGGACTCGGGCAGGGCGCGCAAGATGTCGAGCAGCTTGCGGGCGGCCACGGTGGTGCCGGCCACATCAGCGCCGGAACCGATGGCGGCGTTGGTGGTGATTTGCACTTCCGTGTCGGTGGACAGGAAGGAAACGTTCTCGCCGTCTTTGCGGATGAGGATATTGGCCAGAATCGGCATAGTGTGCCGACGCTCGACAATACCACTCACGATCTGCAGTGGCCGGAGAAGCGTGTCTCGGGTGGTTTTGACCAATTGCATAGATAGTCCTCAGTAGTAAATATGTAATTTTTTAACAAGGTTGGCAGTGTGCCGATTGACTGAATCATAATGCCAATTTGCTGCGCTAGCCACCCCGTAGTGCGGTCAGTCCGGGGTCGGACCCCGGACCGGGATCGACCCCGCTGTTTCGGGCTGTTTCTAGCCTTTCAGTGTCTGTTCCAATACGTGCAGCTCGTGGTTGCATTCCGGGTTCTTGGTACGGTCCAGCGCGATTTTTCGCACCGCGTGCAGCACGGTGGTGTGGTCGCGCCCGCCGAACAGTTCGCCAATTTCCGGCAAGCTTTTCTGCGTCAGTTCCTTGGCCAGGTACATCGCGATCTGGCGCGGCCGGGCGATATTGGCCGGGCGGCGCTTGGAATACATGTCCGCGACCTTGATGTTGAAGAAGTCGGCCACGGTTTTCTGGATGTTTTCCACCGAAATCTGGCGGTTCTGCACCGACAGCAAGTCCTTGAGCGCTTCCTTTACCACGTCGATGGTGATGTCCTTGCCGTGGAAACGCGAGTACGCCAGGATCTTGCGCAGTGCACCTTCCAGTTCGCGCACGTTCGAGCGCAGGTGCTTGGCGACAAAAAACGCCACGTCGTCCGAGAAGGTCACGCCTTCCTGTTTTGCCTTCTTCAACAGGATCGCCACCCGCATTTCCAGCTCCGGCGGCTCGATCGCCACCGTCAGGCCGGAGTCGAAACGCGAAATCAGGCGGTCGTCCATGCCCGTGATTTCTTTCGGGTAAGTGTCGGACGTGATGATGATCTGCTTCTTGGCTGCGATCAGCGCTTCAAACGCGTAGAAGAATTCTTCCTGCGTGCGGCTTTTGCCGCCGAAGAATTGAATATCATCGATCAAAAGCATGTCCAGCGAGTGGTAGTAATGCTTGAAGTCGTCGAAACCCTTGCGTTGGTAAGCGGTCACTACGTCGCGAACATACTGTTCCGCATGGATGTAGCGGATCTTCGCACCGGGCTGGTCGGCCATCACCTGGTTGCCGATGGCGTGGATCAAGTGGGTTTTACCAAGGCCCACGCCGCCGTAGAAGAACAGCGGGTTATACGACACGCCCGGGTTGTTGGCCACCTGGATCGCAGCGGCACGCGCCAGCTGGTTGGCCTTACCGGTGACAAAACTGTCGAACGTCAGGTCGGTGTTGATGCGGCTTTGCTCGCGGCGCGGCGGGGCGCTGGCCGGCAGTTCAGGCACCGACGGCACCGGGTCGTGCAGGGACGAGCCCGAAGCCGTGGCCATGCGCGAGCCGCCGGTGGGCACGCCGCCGTTGTGGTCCGGCACGGGAGCGACCGTGGTGGTGGCTTTTTTCGGCGCGGACAGGCGCGGATCGAGGATGAACTGCACCTCGGTCGGCTGTTCCCAGTACTGGCTGGCCAGCGCGGTAATGCGGCTGGCGAACTGGGTTTTCACCCAGTCGAGCTTGAACCGGTTGGGCGCGGCCACGCGCAATTTTCCCGCCTCGTAATCGATGGGGATGAGCGGCTTGATCCAGGCACTGAATTGTTGCGGCGTCAGCTCCAGCTCTAGCTGGGCGGAGCAGGTCTGCCAGAAATTTTCCATGAAATCGACTGTCGTTTCTTACTGTATGCAGCGGGTGTGCAGTAAGAGCGTCGTAACAAAAACAACGGTGATTTCTTACTGCGTATTCTGCGGATAAAGGTGTGGGCAACTTCGAAGTTTTTCACACGTAACGCGCTATTCTACTCTCGTCCGCACAAGTTATCCACAGGCGCAACGCGTTTTTTCGCGTTTGCGAACCTGCCGGCGCGGCCAAAGTCCGCCGTCAGTTGTTGACAAGGGGGATCAAAATGCTGATAATTCAGGGTTCCCCGCCCGTATTCCGTGTTTATTCACTTGAACGTCAATATGGAGTAAGCGTGGATTATTGCGGGCGATGAGATGGACCCAGCTTGTGCCGTAGCGTTGGCATGGGTGCGCGAAGTGTCATTGGCACCAAAAACTGACGGGCTGTCATACCCGATTTTGCATTTTTTTCTGCTTTAAGCGAGACCAACATGAAACGTACTTACCAACCATCCGTTGTGCGCCGTAAGCGCACCCACGGCTTCCGCGCACGCATGGCTACCCGTGGCGGCCGCCAAGTGCTGAACGCGCGTCGCGCCAAAGGCCGCAAGCGTCTGGCTGTATAAGCCAGCTGCTTGTTAGCTGATCGCGTGGAAAGCTGTATTTCAAGCGGCTCGACAGGCGAAGGTTCACACGACTTCGCGCGCGTTCGGCGTATCGTTAAAACGGATGAATTTTCATCCGTTTTTCGTTTGCGCCCTACCCAAAAAAGCGCGCACTTCGTGCTCTACACCTGTCCGAACAACCTGCCGCATGCGCGGCTGGGCGTCGTGGCGGCCAAGCGCTTTGCGCCGCGTGCTGTCACCCGCAATACCATCAAGCGCATTACACGCGAGCTGTTCCGTACTACCGGTTTGCCCGCCATCGATTGCGTGGTGCGCCTGTCGCGTCCGGTCAATAGCAAGGATGGGCCGGCCACTACGGCCAAGCTCAAGGCCGAGTTGCGCGTGGAGCTGACGCGGCTGTTCGCGGCGCAAGCCCGGATCGGCCGGCCGCCGGCCGTGGTGGCAACCGTGCCCGGTGCAACGCAGGCCTTGCCTTCGGCAACGCCGCCCCCAGCTTAGCCCACCATGACCCGTCTGCTTCGTTTCCTGCTGCGCGCTTACCAGTTGGCCATCAGTCCACTGCTGGGGCCGCGTTGCCGCTTCTACCCGAGTTGCTCGAATTATGCGTTGGAAGCGCTGCAGATTCACGGCGCCGCCCGTGGCAGCCTGCTCGCTGCCAAGCGGGTATGCCGCTGTCACCCCTGGAACGAGGGCGGCTTCGATCCGGTGCCGCCGGCCGACCCGACATCTTCTTCATCGACCGCTTGCGGTTGCAACCACTCCTGATAAGTACCTAATGGATATCAATAAACGTACCATTTTGTGGATCGTCTTCGCCGTGTCTCTGGTCGTTCTGTGGAACAACTGGATGGTGTCGACCGGCCAGCCGTCCATGTTCGCCCCGCAACCGCCGGCCAAGACCGCGCCGGTTGCCGACGCCAAGAAATCCGAGTCTGCCACCGCCGCTGCCAATGCTGCCGCCGCCGCTGGCGCCGTGCCTGGCGCTGCCGCAGTCGACGGCGCTGCTGCGCCCTTCAAGAGCGAGCTGATCACCATTACCACCGACGTGGTCCGTGCCGACATCGACACCCAGGGCGGCGTGATCCGTCGCCTGGAGCTGCTGAACTACAAGGAGAACAGCCACCCAGGCTGGTTCAACGGCTGCTTCGGCTGGTTCAAGTGGTGCCAGCCCGGTGACAACGGCAAGAACGTCGTGCTGTTCGACATCGACTCGAGCACCAACAAGACCTACCTGGGCCAGACCGGCCTGATCAACGCTCCCGGCGCGCCTAACCACACCAGCCCGTTCGTCGCCAAGCCTGGCGCGCGCATGCTCAACAATGGTAACCAGGTGCAACTGGTGCTGGAATCGGAGTCGGGCGGCGTCAAGCTGACCAAGACCTTTACCTTCAAGCGCGGCGATTACGTCGTCGACGTGCGACACGACGTCACCAACACCGGTACCGTGCCTGTCAATCCGACCCTGTACATGCGCCTGGTCCACGACGGCAACAAGCCGGCCACCGATTCGTTCTTCAGCAGCAGCTACACCGGTCCGACCATGTACACGGCCGAGAACAAGTACGAAAAACTGAAGTTCGACACGCTGGAAAAAGAAGCCAAGGAAGCCGAGAAAACCGGCAAACCGATGGTGCAAGACCACGTGACCCACGCCGACAACGGCTGGATCGCCATTTCGCAGCACTTCTTCGTCTCGGCGTTCATCCCGCAAGACAAGCAGATGCACGAGATCGCCACCGAGAAGATCAGCACCAACCTGTACGGCATCGGCGTCAAGCAGCCGCTCGGCACGCTGGCGCCAGGCGCCACCATCAGCAACAACGCGCGCCTGTACTCGGGTCCGCAGATCTCGAAGCTGCTGGAACCGGTCTCGCCGGGCCTGGAACTGGTCAAGGACTATGGCTGGCTGGCCATCATCGCCAAGCCGATGTTCTGGGTCATGGAACATATCCACGCCGTGCTCGGCAACTGGGGCTGGACTATCATCGCCTTTACCATCCTGATCAAGCTGCTGTTCTTCCCGCTGTCCGCAGCCGGTTACAAGAGCATGGCCAAGATCAAGCTGGTCACGCCGAAGATCCAGGCCATCCGCGAGCGCTACAAGGGCGACCCGGCCAAGATGAACCAGGCCACCATGGAGCTGTACAAGACCGAGAAGATCAACCCGCTGGGCGGCTGCCTGCCGATCCTGATCCAGATGCCGGTGTTCATCTCGCTGTACTACGTGCTGCAAGCGGCCGTGGAAGTGCGCGGCGCACCGTGGATCGGCTGGATCACCGACCTGTCGCAACATGACCCGTTCGGCATCCTGCCGGTGCTGTACGCGATTTCGATGTTCATCACCACCAAGCTGAACCCGGCGCCTGCCGATCCGATGCAAGCGAAGATCATGCTGTTCATGCCACTGGTGTTCTCGGTGATGTTCTTTGTCTTCCCGTCCGGCCTGGTGCTGTACTGGGTGGTGAATAACGTGCTGTCGATTGCCCAGCAATGGGTGATCACCAAGAAATACTCGGTGCCGGAACCTGCCAAGGCTTAACTGCCGTCACCTGGAAAAACCCGCGTTGATCGCGGGTTTTTTTTAATCCTCTACAATTGACACCATGAACCTCGACTCTTCCCCCATCGCCGCCATTGCCACCGCACCGGGACGCGGCGGCATTGGCGTGGTGCGCGCCTCCGGCAAGAACCTGCAACCGCTGATTGCTGCGCTGTTCGGCGCCACCACCTTGCAACCGCGCCACGCCACCTACATCCCGTTCAGGCAGGCGGACGGCGCCATCATCGACCAGGGCATCGCCATCTGGTTCCGTGGCCCGAACTCGTACACGGGGGAAGACGTGCTGGAGCTGCAAGGCCACGGCGGTCCGGTCGTGCTGCAGATGCTGCTCGCGCGCGTGCTCGAGGCGGGCGCCGAACTGGGCCTGCGCCTGGCCGAGCCCGGCGAATTCACGCGCCGCGCCTACCTCAACGACAAGCTCGACCTGGCGCAGGCCGAGGCCGTGGCCGACCTGATCGACGCTTCCACGGAAGCGGCCGCCAAGTCGGCGTCGCAGTCGCTGTCGGGCGCGTTCTCGCGCACCGTCAACGACCTGGTCGGCGGCGTCACCAACCTGCGCATGCTGGTGGAAGCGACGCTGGACTTCCCTGAAGAAGAAATCGATTTTCTGGAAAAATCGGACGCGCGCGGCCAGCTGGCCGGCATCGTCACCGCCCTGGAAACCGTGTTCCGCCAGGCCGCTCAAGGCGCGCTGCTGCGCGAGGGCTTGAACGTGGTGCTGGTCGGCCAGCCCAACGTCGGCAAGTCTTCGCTGTTGAACGCGCTGGCCGGCAATGAAGTCGCCATCGTCACCCCGATTGCCGGCACCACGCGCGACAAGGTGACCGAAACCATCCAGATCGAGGGCATCCCGCTCAACATCATCGACACCGCCGGCATCCGCAACGATGACGAAGCCGTGGACGTGGTCGAGCGCATCGGCATCGAGCGTACCTGGGGCGAAGTGGGCAAGGCGGACGTGATCCTGCATTTGCTCGACGCCGCGCACGGCCCCACCCGCGACGACGAAGACATCGTCGCCGCTTTCCCGGACGGCGTGCCGGTGCTGCGCATCTGGAACAAGATCGATTTATCGGGCCACAAGCCGAGCGCGGACGTGATGCCGGACGCCACCCACGTGTACCTGTCGGCCAACGAAAAAACCGGCATCGACCTGCTGCGCGCGGAGCTGCTGCGCATCGCCGGCTGGCAGCAAACCGGCGAGTCGCTGTACCTGGCGCGCGAACGCCACCTGATCGCGCTGAAAAACGCCGGCGTCCACCTGGCCCGCGCTGGCGAACACGCGGCCCAGAACGACCAGTCGCTCGACCTGTTTGCCGAAGAACTGCGCCTGGCGCAGGTGCAGCTGTCGAGCATCACCGGCGAATTTTCGTCCGATGATTTGCTCGGGGTGATTTTCGGGCGGTTCTGTATCGGGAAATAGCAGCTTCTTACTGCCGCCGGCCTAACAGGCGGCGTCGCTCAATACGGCGCGCCGTTGATCCCCAGCCGCACTTGCCACACTGCGCCGGCGCCGGTAATGAACAGGGTTTTGCCGTCAGGCCCGCCAAATGCCGCATTGGTCACGTTCGCATCGACGTGGATGGTGGCGATCTGCTTGCCGGCAGGGGTGAACACGCGCAAGCGTTGGTCGGCGTGTTCGGTCACGTAGATGTTGCCTTGGCAGTCCACGGCCATGCCATCAGGGATGCCCAGACCTTTGACCAGGTCGCGTCCCTGCTGCGGCTTGCCGCTGACGATCGGGTACGCGCGCAGCACGCCCTGTTTGCCGGCCATGCCGTTCACGTACAGCACGTCGCCGGCAGGCGAGAGCGACACGCCATTCGGATTGACCAGGCCATCTTCCACCACCGTCACCGCGCCATCGGGCGCTACGCGGTACACGCGGGTTTTGTCCTGGCCGCCGGGTGCGGCGTCGCGCTGGAAGGCGGGGTCGCTGAAGTAGATGGTGCCGTCGGCGGCGATCGCCAGGTCGTTGGGGGAGTTGAAAACCTGGCCCTGGTATTTGCCGGCCACGTCGCTGCGCTTGCCGTCCAGGGTGAAGCGCGACACGCTTTTGTACTTGTGGGTACCGGCCATGATATGGCCCTGGCCATCCACCGCCAGGCCGTTGCTGCCGCTGTCGGCAATCGCGGTGCTGACCTTGCCGCTGGCGTCGAGCTTGAGGATGCGCGACGGGAAGCCGGGGCCGAAGGTGAAGTGCGAGAAGTACAGCGCATCGCCAATCCACACCGGCCCTTCGTACAGTCCCTGGCCCGCGCCGGTCAGGTTGGCGGCCGCGATGCGCGTGGCGGTCAGGTCGCCGGCGGGCGCCGTGCCCTGGCAGGTGGCCGGTGCCGCCAGGGCGCTGGAGGTCGAGAGCGCAGCGGCCAGGCTGAGGATGAGATGGCGTAACTTCATGGGCATGATCCTGTTGTAGTACGTTGGCGACTATCATTTCCAACGTTTTCATTAAAAAATATTTCTTCCCTATGAGGGGGGGAGAATTTGTTCGGGCGCAGCCAATTTTTGCCTTGCCGACCCGTATAACTGCCGCAACTATCCTGCTATGATTTACCAGTCGCATACTGGCTGAATGTATCTCACCTTGCGGATTGTCATGGGTGAAAATATTCCACTAAAGTAATCTTGCAAGCCTGAGCACTGCCTGATAGGGAGGGATCGTGGAACCGACACAAGATAGCGTACCGGACGACGGCACGGGTGCCAGCGCTACTGCGTCAGCGCCTCAAACAGCGCTGCGCACGCGGCAAGCTTTGCCGCCCAAGGGCGCGTGCTGGTATTGCGACCGGCCGCTCGACAATGTGCGCCGCTTCTGCGACAAGGAATGCGCCGACGCCTTCGATGAAGAAAAGGAATTTACGCGCTGAGCTTGCCCTTCGCTCCTTCCAGCGCCGCCAGCGCCCCTTCGAAATCGAACTGGTGCGCCGCTTCCGTCACCTCCTGAAATACTTCCACCCCCAGCCCGGCCGCCAGCACACTGGCCGAGCGCTCCAGTACGTCGATGGCGGCGCCGTCGCCTTCCTCCAGCAGCCGCGCCAAGTGTTGCACCAGCATGCCGGTTTCGGGCGGGCCGCCGGCAGTAGTAGCGCTCGCAGCCGCTACCGCAGGCGCGGCAGGCGGCACCGACGCGCCAGTCTGCGCCGCTTCCAGTTCCGCATCGATCGCCACCATCAGCGCGCGCAACGCCTGTTCCAGCTGCACCAGCGGGCCGATGCATTGCGTGGGCGGGCCGGCGAACAGCGGTTCGAGCGCCATCGACAGCAGGTAAAGTTGTTGCGCGCCGATCATGCCGGCCGCGCCCTTGAGGGTGTGGACGGTGCGCTGGGCCGAGATGGCGTCGCCGGCGAGCAGCTCGGTGCGGGCTTGCTCGGCGCTGTCCTGGTAGCGTTGGCGGAACCGGCGCAGGATTTGCCGGTACAGGTCGTGGTCGCCCATCAGTTGCTGCAGGCCGGTCTCGACCTCCAGCACCGCGACTGCGGGAAGGTTGGTGGTTGGCATATCAGCGGGTGGTAAAAGACCAGTCCTGCGCCACCGCCACGCCGTGTACCGCGCCCCGGAAGCTGACATCGTAGGTCGTATTGCCGCGTAGCACAGTGAGCGGCACGATGGCAGCCACCGTGCTACCGGTGGCTGCGTCGGTGGCGTGGCTAAGCAGGCGGGTGGTCAGCGCCGCACCGCCGCGCGGGGCCACGGTAAAGCTCTGCACGGTCAGGTTGCCAGAACGTCCACTGTCGGCATGGACGCTGATCGGATAGCCGACCTCGTCCTGGTTGGGCACGGGATCAGGCTCTTCCCGGTCGCTGAAGAAATTGGTGGGCACGGCGGTCTGGCCGGCAACCGGATAGACGGCGATCTTGCCCGCACCCAAACCCGAGCCCAGGCCATTGTTAGCGGCCACGTCAGCTGTGAAATACGTGTAGGTACCGTTGGCGGTCACCGCGCCAGTGCCGATTTCCTTGAACACAGGCTCGAAGATCACAAAGCGGTGATAAATGGCCGCAATCAGTTCGTCCGCATGAAAGTGGCCCGAGGTATTGCTGGCGGCCGAGATAACTTCGCCGACAGCCCAGCGACCGCCGAGCGTATAGCCGGCCGCCGCCAGGCGGTCGGTGAGCTTGATGCCGGTAAATCCGGGCTGGCCGGTAACCTGGTCATGCGAGATGGTGTTATTAAGGCGCAGATATTGCGAATGCCCCAGTGCCGCTGTGTCGATGGTGGTATTACGCGTCAGCGCGGACAGTCCCAGCATTGCGCGCCGGTAGTTGAACCAGTTGAAGCCGTCGGTAGCGGTATTGCCCGTGAGAGCAGGGGCGTCGAAGGGGACCGCCGGCGTGGTCGGGGTGCCGGTCTGTTCGGGCGGGGCGGTCACAACCGCGCCGGGGGCGCTGCTCTCGCCACCACCCCCACCGCCGCAGCCGGCAAGCAGCGCGGTAAACACGGCTGCCGCCAGCAGGGCGGGGGATGCAGACAACGACGGGGGACGGATGGTACGCATGGCTTCTACTCCTGAAGTAGGTCCGTTCGATGCGGACCTTAACCGCCGATTCTATGCCAGATTTCCTGCGCGAAGCACGCGATTTGCGCGGGCAGTAAACACCAGGCTGCGTGCCGGGTGCCAGACCTGGTAACGACAATGGTAAGCTTGCGCCTGACCCGCCGCTTGCCGGCATTTTCGGATGACCAGTTGAAACCTACCAACCAGGCGCGCATGCGCCGCGCCAAATTTGCCCTGCCCAGCATGGTGACCCTGATGTCGATCGCCTGCGGCTTCGGCAGCATCGTCATTTCCGTCGACAATGCGCTCGATGGGAATCCCGCCGACTACCGCCTGGCCGCCGTGCTGCTGGTGCTGGCCGGTGTGTTCGATGCGCTCGACGGTTTTGTTGCGCGCGCCACCAATACCCAGTCCGAGTTTGGCATGCAGCTCGACTCGATCGCCGACGTGATGAACTTCGGCTGCGCGCCGGGGCTGTTGCTGTACTGCTACGGCTTCGTGCACGTGGGCCTGGACTCGGAAACCCTGCTGCGCGCCGGCGGCATCGCCAGCTTCTTCTTTGTCGCGTGCGGGGCCTTGCGGCTGGCGCGCTTCAATGTCAGCGTGGGCCGTACCGATCCGCGCTATTTCGTCGGCATGCCGATCACCGCCGGCGCCGCCTGCGTGGCGGCCGTGGTGGTGGCCTGGCCCGAACGGCCGACGACCATCCTGCACGCGGCGGGGATCGTCGCGCTGCTGTTCGTGGTGGGCAGTTTGATGGTGTCCACGGTGCGCTTCCCGAGCTCGAAGCAGAAAATGAGCGCGGGCCTGGTCGTGGCGCTACTGATCAACGTGGGCTTGCTGGTGTGGTTGAAGGCCAGTTATTTCGTGCTGTTCTTCCTGGTGTACATCGTCGGCACGCTGGCGCTCAACCTGGCATGGCGCACCGGCTGGACCGGTATCGCGCCGCCAGTCATCTACCAGGACGAGGACGTGCTGTAGGCCTCGATAGCCGGCAGCGCGTCCCTGAACTCAAGCGACCTCGTGCCCGCGCGCGGCACGCAGGATCTCGAACCACTGCGCGCGCGACAGGCTGAACTGCGTGGCCTGCACCGCTTCGGCAATGGCGGCAATGCGGCTTGATCCGGTCAGGCCGATCGGCCGGCTTGGCAGCTGCATGATCCACGCGAACACCACGCTGGAAAACGGCTGTTGCAGCGCGTTGGCCACTTCGGCGATCTTGGCGCGTACGCGCTGCGCGGCCGGCTCGTCGCTGCTGAACAGGCGCCCGCCGGCCAGCGGCGACCAGATCATCGGCGCCACGCCCAGGTCTTGCAGGCCGTCGAAGGTCTCGTCGAACATTGGTGCCAGGCACAACGGCGAAAACTCGACCTGGTTGGTGGCCAGCGCGATGCGGCGGTTGAGCGACTCGAACTGGTGGCGGCTGAAGTTGGATACGCCAAAATGCCTGACCTTGCCATCCTGGCGCAGCCGCGCAAACGCGCCGGCGATCTCGTCAAAATCCATCAGCGGGTCGGGACGGTGGATCAGCAGCAGGTCGAGGTGGTCGGTGCCCAGCTGGCGCAGCGAGTGCTCGGCCGAAGCGATGATGTGGCTGGCGCTGGTGTCATAGTGCTGGATGGTGTGATCCGGGCGCGCCGGGCTGATCAGCTTGATGCCGCACTTGCTCACCAGTTGCATCTGGTCGCGCAGCGAGGGTTTGATGGCCAGCGCTGCGCCGAAGGTGGCCTCGACCTCGTAGCCGCCATAGATGTCGGCGTGGTCGAAGCTGGTTACGCCCAGTTCCAGGCATTGTTCGACCAGGGTCAGGCGCTGCTGCGGCGACATGCCCCATTCATTCATGCGCCACATGCCAGCCACGATGCGCGACAGGGACAGGCCGTTGGGGCTGGTGGTGATGGCAGGGCAGGTGTGGCTCATAAATTCTTTCCAATAGATGCATAAAAAAGCCCGCTTGCGCGGGCTGTATGGTGCCAAGCGACGATTACTTCATCCACAGGCGGATCGAATCCCAGGCGCGGCCGAAGATCGATGCTTCTTCCACGGTTTCCAGGGCGACTACCGGCAAGTCCAGCAGCGGCTTGCCATCGACCATCATCTTCAGCGAACCGACGCGGCTGTTCTGCGCCAGCGGCGCGACCAGCGGGTCTTTGCGCTCCAGCACGGGCTTGAGCTTGGCCGCGACGCCCTTCGGCACCGTGACCAGCACGTCGTTGGTAAAGCCGATCTTGACTTCGCTCTTCGAGCCTTTCCAGATTTCCGGCGTGGCAATCGCCTGGCCTTTCGAGTACAGCTTGACGGTATCGAAGTTCTGGAAGCCCCAGTTGAGCAGCTTCTGGCTCTCTTGCGTGCGGGTGGAATCGGAGTTGGTGCCCAGCACCACGGTGATCAGGCGGCGCTCGCCGGTGCCGTTCGGACGGCGCGCCGAGGCGATCATGCAGTAGCCTGCCGCTTCGGTGTGGCCGGTCTTCATGCCGTCCACGGTCGGGTCCAGCCACAGCAGGCGGTTGCGGTTCTGCTGGGTGATCTTGTTGTACGTAAAACTCTTGACCGAGTCGATCTTGTAGAACTCGGGGAAGTCGAGGATCACGCGCTTGGCCAGCACCGACAGGTCTTGCGCGGTGGAGTAATTGTCCGGGCTTGGCAGACCGTGCGGGTTGGCAAAGCGGGTGGACTTGAGGCCCATGCGCTCGGCTTCCTTGTTCATCATCACCACGAAAGCGGACTCGTCGCCAGCGACTGCCTCAGCCAGCGCCACGGCAGCATCGTTACCCGATTGAATCATCAAACCGTGCAGCAGGTCGCTGATGCTGACCGGCGTGGCCGGATCGATGAACATCTTCGAGCTGCTCGAATCGACCTTCCAGGCGCGGGTGGACACGTTGACCATCTGGTTCAGCGTGATCTTCTTGTCGCGCAGCGCGGCGAAGGTCACATACGCGGTCATGATCTTGGTGAGCGACGCGGGTTCGATGCGCAGGTTCGGGTCCTGCGAGGCGATGATCTGGCCGCTGGTGGCATCCAGCAACAGCCACGATTTGGCGGCGATGGTCGGTGGCGGCAGGGTTTGGGCCACAGCGGCGGACAGCATCAGCAGACTGGTGGCCAGTGCCGCGATAAATTTTTTCATGGGCGTGTTCGGTGTAGAGTTAAAAAAAGCAGCGGACATTATAAAAGCTTAGTCGGCCGTGGTTCCGTCCGTTTCCAAGTCGGCAACATCGCCAGGGCGGCGCCACAGCTGGGTGACCCAGCCCTTGATATGGTGCAGCTTGCGGTGGAAGAAATGGTCGGCGCCGGGTATCACCAGCACCGGGATGTCTTGCGGACGCACCCATTCGAGCACATCCACCAGCGGGATCGTGTCGTCGTTTTCGCCGTGGATCAGGATGGTGTCTGCCGGAATGTCGGCCATCTGCCATTTCTTGGCGGCGGCGCCGACCAGCACCAGGCGCTCGACCGGCGTGCCGGCAGCGGCCAGGCGCTGGCCCAGCTGCGATTGCACGTAGGTACCAAACGAAAAGCCGGACAAGGCGACGGGCAGGCCGGGGAATTTTTCCACCATCCAGCCGTGGACTTGCGCCATGTCGTCGGTTTCGCCCTGGCCATGGTCGTGCACGCCTTCGGACTTGCCCACGCCGCGGAAGTTAATCCGCGCCACCACGTAGCCGAGCTTGACGAAGGTGCGCATCAGCGTGACGGCGACCTTGTTGTCCATGGTGCCGCCGAACAGCGGGTGCGGGTGGGCCACCAGGGCGATGCCGCGCGGCGCGCCCTCCGGGTGGTCGAGTACGCCTTCGATGTTGCCGGCGGCGCCGGCCAGGGTGAATTTTTCTACGGTCATGGGAATATTCTTGATCAGATTTTCAGACGGTCGACGACCTTGCCGCCGACGATGTGGCTGTCGATGATTTCATCGATGTCTTCCTTGTCCACGTAGGTGTACCAGGTGCCTTCGGGATAGACCACCAGCACCGGTCCTTCTTCGCAACGGTCGAGGCAGCCAGCCTGGTTGATGCGCACCTTGCCGTGACCGTTGATGCCCAGTTCCTTGCAGCGTTTCTTGGCGTGCTTTTGCGCGACTTCGGCGCCGTGATCGCCGCAACTGTTGCGGCCGTCATCGCGCTTGTTCATGCAGAAAAAAACGTGGTGCTTGAAATATGGCGTGTCGCTCATGGCTGTATCTCGGGTTGGGCATAATCCTCTATGATACCCGCCCTTGGCCGGCGGCGTTGAGCTTATGGGACGGCAGCCACAGGAACCAGATCGCAAAGAACGGCCACAGCAGGGCAAGGAATTGCGCTGCGCCATTGAAGTTCAGGAACTTGCCTTGCACCCAGGTTTGCAAAGTCGCCACGAAGTAAGGGTTGGCCGGCGTGGTGTTGATGATCACCAGGGCCAGCAGCAGTGTAATCACCGCCACCCGCCGCTGCGCCGCGTGCGGTGCGAAGCCCAGGCCGGCCAGCATGATGGCGCCGATCAAAAAGCCCCCTTCGGCGCCGGGTGTCATCCATACGAACGCATTCTCGGGCGCAAACAGCAGCGCCGACGCCAGCGCCTTGACCAGGATCGCGCTGGCGATCATGGCCGCGACCAGCAGCGCCCGCGGCGACGGCTTGCGCAGCAGGCACAGCAGCGTCAATGACGCGCCCACCATGCCGCAGGCGGTGATGATGGTCTCCGACAGCCAGTATTGCTCTACCGTGAGCACCACGTCCGGACGGATATAGCTGGCCAGGTCGATCTCGGCATCGGCCGCCCACGACAGCCAGTCCGACAGGATCGGCAAAATCTGGCCCAGGCCGAACAGGAAGTTTTGCGGATAGATCTGCGCCAGCGGCCACAGGGCCAGCAGCACCAGGCCCTGGCTGGCGTGCGGCGCGAACCACGCCTGGCGCAGGCGCTGCAACTGGCTGCGGTCGAGCAGGCGGCGCACGGTCAGCACGCCGATCAGCGCGCCCACCGTGCAGCCGGCGGAATTGGTCCAGAAGTCGAGGTTGGACGACACCCGCGTGGGCAGGAATGTCTGCACCGCTTCCATCGTGCCGGACACCAGCACCCCGGCCGTCGCGCCGATCAAGAAGGCGAAGAATTTGCGCACGTGCGGGTACAGCGCGTACACCAGCAAGGTGCCAAGCGGGATGTAGCCGACCACGTTGGTAATGGCGTCGAACTTGGTCCAGTACCGCGGCATGGTATAAGTTTCGAGGAAAATCCACGGCGACAGGCCCTGGTTCTGCCAGCCGGAAAACGGGAACCAGCTGGCGTAAATGATCAGCAGCAGGTAGGCCAGGAAGGCGGCGCGGGCCAGTGGTGACGATTTGCTGGCCGGCGTGGGCAGCGGCTTTGGCGGCTTGGGGTTCTTGGCGCGCCGGCCAGGCTTGGCGCCTGGCGCTGGCAAGGCGCCGGGCGAAGCAGACGCTGCAAATGTCGCCGCTGGAGCTCCCGCCGCTTGTCCACCCGGGGCGCCTGTGGCGTCGCCTGGCCCGGCGTCTGGCAGCGCAGTCGTGGCAGCAGCGGTTGAAGCGGTTGCAGCGGTGGCAGAAGGGACCGCCGGAACCGGGGCATCGGCTGGCAGCGCTGCGGTCGCAGTCGTCGCTGCCGCAGCCAGATCCGAAGTGCCCGCGCCAGCGGCCACTGGATCTGGCGGCAATTGGGGCGCGGGCGCTGGTGCCGGCGGTCTCTCCGCCATTATTTGGGCGCCGGCAGGGTTGCCAGCCAGGCCAGGACATCGCCCGACAGCGCGTCGGCGGCGTCGGCCAGCGCGCGGGCGCCGCCGGCGGCATCTGCCGTGGGGGCGGCCACGCTGCGGGTAAAGCTTTTTTGATCCACCAGCTTGTGGCTCGAGAACACCGAGGCGCGCAGCGTGATGGTGCCGTTGCTGGCGGTGGCGCTGTCGAAGTTATGGGCGAAGTCGTCGAGCTCCGTGCGCAGCAGCATGGCGCCGGCTGCCGCATCGGTGGTGGACAGCACTTTTACGCCCGACTGGGCGATGCGCGCCTTCAGGCGCTGGGTCATCAGCTGCAATGGCGTGGCGGTCCACTGGTTGTAGGCGTATGGCCGCTGCTGGCGCGCGTCGGCGTACAGCAGCCGATAGTGCATGCGTTCCGAATCGAGCGACGCCGGTCCGGTCATGTCGGCCACGATGATCGGTGCGATGCTGCCGGCGGTGACAGCGGCCGGCTGCGGCAGCGGGCCGAAATCGAAGTGGGCCTGGGTGGGGCCCTTGCTGGCGCAGGCGCCCAGCAGGACAGCCAGGGCGGCGATGGCAAAACGGTTGCGCAGATTGGTCATGGCGGGTGATCCTTATTTGGCCGGGGCGACAAATCCATCTTCACCTGGTCCGGGCGGAATGCCGGGCGCGCCGAAGATCAGGCTTTGCGGACGATCGTTAATCTTGTTCATGGTACGACGCACGGCGCGCATCGAGGCGCGGGTGTCGTCCGACAGCGAATTGACCTGCGGCAGCGTGTCCATTTCCAGGCCGCCCGCCACTGACTCCACCGACGTGGTGATGCGCTCGACCGAATCGCTGACGCGCTGGATCGGCCCATCGGGTGCCTGCAGGCTGGTACTGAGGCGATTGAGGTCGGTGGCCAGCGCGTTGAACGAGTCGAGCGTGCTTTGCGCGTGGTTGGCCAGCGCCGGCAGCTTGGCAATCGTTGGTTCGAGCTTTTCGGGCAGGTCGCGGTACTTGTTGGCGGTGGTGCTCACGTCGGCAAAGGCGGCCAGCATGATCTTCTGGTTCTCGGGGCTGAGCAGGGTGTTCAGGCGGCGCGTGACTTCCTCGGTCTGGGTGAGGATTTCGCGGCCGCGCTTTTCCACCTGGTCGAGGAAGCCCTGGCGCAGCGGAATCCGGGCCGGGTGGTCGGTATTGGTGGCCAGCAGCGGCGAGCCGGTTTTTTCGTCGTCGAGCGAAATGAAGGCGATGCCGGTCACGCCCTGGTAGCCCAGCGTGGCAAACGTGGTGCGGGTGATCGGTGCATCGGTATTGATGTTGAGGGTGACCAGGATCTGGCCAGCCATCTGCGGATCAAAGGCGATGCTGCCCACTTTACCGACTTCGAGGCCGCGATAGCGCACCGGCGCCTGTGGGTTCAGTCCCGGCACCGCCTGGGTGGTGGCGATCACGTAGGGCACGCGCTCCACGCGGTCCTGGTTGAACCAGATGCCGAACAAAATGGCCGCGATCAGCAAGGTGATCGTAAAAAAGCCGGTGGTCAGTGCATGCGATCGGTTTTCCATCAGGTTTCCTTGTTGGTCTTTTCATCGAGTGCTTCCAGCGCGCGGCGTCCGCGGTCGCCAAGGAAGAACTCCTTGATGAAGGGGTGATCGACCTTGAGCAGGTCCTGGAGCGGGCCCAGGGCGATCACGTGTTTTTCAGCCAGTACGGCAATCCGGGTGGACAGTGCGAACAGCGTGTCCAGGTCGTGCGTGACCATCACTACCGTCAGTCCCAGCTCGCGGTGCAGCGACTTGATCAGCGCCACGAATGCTTCGGACAGGTCGGGGTCGAGGCCGGCCGTGGGCTCGTCGAGGAACAGTAGCTTCGGTTCCAGGGCCAGCGCGCGCGCCAGCGCCACTCGCTTGACCATGCCGCCCGACAGGTCGGACGGCATCTTGTTGGCCTGTTCCGGACCAAGGCCCACCATATTCATTTTCAGCAGCACGGCATCGCGCACCAGGTCTTCGGGCAGCACCTTCAGTTCGCGCATGGGCTGGGCGATGTTCTCGAACACCGTCAGCGCCGAGTACAGCGCACCCTGCTGGAACAACATGCCCCAGTGGTTGCGCAACTGCTGCAGCTGCTCGGCGTTGATTTCGCTGATATCTTCGCCGAAAACCTTCACGCACCCGCGCGCGGGACGTTCCAGCCCCAGCATCTGGCGCAGCAGCGTGGTCTTGCCGGTGCCCGACCCGCCGACGATGGACATGATCTCGCCCTGTTCGATTTCCAGGTTGAGGTCCTGGTGCACCACGGTGCGGCCGTACTTGGTCCACAGGCCGTTGATGTCCACGATCGGCACGCTGCCGTCGAGCGTCAGTTCGCCGGTGCCGGGGCCACAGCTGTTGTCATCTTCAGTCATCAGAACCCCACGCCGGAGAAGACGATCGCAAACACGGCGTCGGCCAGGATCACGGCGGTGATCGCGGTGACCACCGAGGTGGTGGTGCCGCGCCCGAGGCTCTCGGTATTGGGCTTGATGCGCAGGCCGAAATGGCACGACACCAGCGCGATCAGCACACCGAACACCACGCCCTTGCCGATGCCGATCATGTAATTGGCCAGTGGGACCGCCTCCGGCAGTTTCAGCAGGAAGTACTGCGGCGACAGGTTCAGCTCCACCTTGGCCGAGATCATGCCGCCGATCAGCGCCACGGTATCGGTCCAGATCACCAGCAGCGGCATCGCAATGGCGAGCGCCAGCACCTTGGGCATGATCAGGCGGAAGCCGTGCGAAATGCCCATCACCAGCATGGCGTCGAGTTCTTCGGTCACGCGCATCACGCCCAGCTGGGCGGTGATCGAGGAGCCGGACCGGCCCGCGACCAGGATCGCCGCCAGCAGCGGTCCGAGTTCGCGGATGATGCTCATGCCCAGCAGGTTGACCAGGTAGATGTCGCCGCCGAAGTTACGCAGCTGCTGCGCCGACAGGAACGAGAACACCACGCCGATCAAAAAGCCCACCAGCGCCGTGATGCCGAGCGCCTGGAAGCCGGCATGGAAGATATTGGCCGAGATTTCCTTCCACGGCCCGCGCTGCGGCGCGCGGATAAAGCGCCCGAGATCGAGCGTGAGCTGGCCGATCAGGCGGATGAACGCCGCCATGTGCTCGAAGAACAGCAGCACCGCGAGGCCGAGCTTCATTACCAGCGTCAGGCGGTGCTGGCGCGTGTTGGGCAGTTCGATTTTGCCGGTGGCTTCCAGGCGGTTGAAGAATTCTTCCTGGCCCGGCGCGAGGTGCAGGTTGGCGGGACGGGTTTTGCCCCAGGCATTCCAGAGCAGCTGGGCGCCGATGTGGTCCATGCTGTCGATGGCGCTCAAGTCCCAGCGCAGCTGGTCGGCCCTGATCGACTTGAGCATGCCGGTGATGGTGGCCATGGCCTTGCCCTGCGCCAGTGCATGGACTTGCCAGGTACCGCCCGCCGCGATGGACGGACCGTTGGCGGCACCAGGGGTGAGGGTGAGGGTAGGCTCTTGGGCAGTAGGCATATGTGCCAGTTTAAGGGACTTTCGCCCGGGCCGCCACCTGTGTTCGTCCGGGAAAGCCTGCACCGGCCAACCCATAAGGCATAGCTGTCAACCGAAAGCGGAACCCGCACGAGACCCGGCCCTGCCTCCCGGGTGCGGACTGGAGGATCAAGCAGCCAGTCTGCGCGCCTGCCGCTTGGGCGCTGGCGTCTCGACGACCTTGGTCTTGGGGCCGGAATAATCACTGGCCAGCAGCGCATCGGCCTCCGCCTTGTCCATGCCGCGCTCCTGCAAGTACTTGCTCACCATCGCCACCAGCCGTTCGAGCGCAATCCGGTGGGTAGCATCGGTATTGGCGTACAACCAGTCCGAAAACGCCATGAAGTGCTCGAAGGCCGTATCGCCCAGCAGCACCGGCAGCGTATTGGTAAAGCGCCCCGAGTTGGCCACCAGGTCCCAGTAGCGGGCAAAACGCACCAGCCGCTGCATGGTGGCGAAGTCGATATCGCGGTTGGCCAGGATGGTGTAAGGCGCATACGGATCGAACACCAGGCCGTATTCCTGGGTGTGACGGATGATCGGCGTGCCGCGCAAGCGTTTCAAGATACCGAACTGGATCTCGTGCGGATTGAGTGCCCACAGTTTATTAAAACCTTCGGCAAAGCTCTCGACCGTTTCGCCGGGCAGGCCGGCAATCAGGTCCACGTGCATGTGCGCGTGCGACTGCTCGGTGAGCCAGCGGATATTGTCGGCCGCCTTCTGGTTGTCCTGCTTGCGGCTCACCAGCGTCTGCACCGCCGGGTTGAAGCTCTGGATGCCGATCTCGAATTGCAACGCGCCGTGCGGGAACTTGCTGATGCCTTCCTTGAGGGCGTCGGGCAGGTGGTCGGGCACTAGCTCGAAGTGGGCGTACACCGGATCGTCGGGGTTGGCCTCCAGCTTATCGAGGAAGAACTGCATGATTTTCAGACTGGTCTTGATGTTCAGGTTGAAGGTGCGGTCGACAAACTTGAACAGGCGGGCGCCGCGCGCATGGAGCGACTCCATCTCCGCCAGGAACGCATCGAGCGCGAACGGCCAGGCCGTCTTGTCCAGCGCGGACAGGCAAAACTCGCACTTGAACGGGCAGCCGCGCGAGGCCTCGACATACAAGGTGCGGTTCTTGATGTCGTCGTCCGTATATAAAGAGTAGGGCAGCTTGATCTCGGCCATGGGCGGCTGCACGCCCGCATGGGTTTTCATCAACGGCTTGGGGCCGTTGATGATCTCGCCGCACAGCTTGGGGAAGGTGACGTCGCCCCAGCCGGTGATCAGGTAGTCGGAGATTTTGACGATCTCCTGCTCGTTCGATTCGTACGACACCTCTGGACCACCGAGCACCACGATTACGTGCGGCGCCACGCGCTTGAGCATGGCGATAACCTTGGTGCTTTCTTCGACGTTCCATATATAGATACCGAAACCGACGATCTTGGGCGAATACGCGAGGATGCGTTCGACGATCTCGGTGGTCTTGGCGCCGATGACGAATTCCTGCAAGCGCGTTTGCTCCTGCAGCTCGCCCATATTCGCCAGCAGGTAGCGCAAACCGAGGGAGGCGTGGGTGTAGCGGGCGTTGAGGGTGGTGAGCAGAATGGACATGGGCGCGGCGAAATCGGATAAACCGTTATTTTACCCTTGCCAGCCCTTGTCAGTACCTGCGGCCTTTGCTATGATTCGCCCCCTCGCAGAACAATGCACGCTTTTCAAGCTGTTGCAGAGTGAAGCGAAGGTAAGAAAAGTAAGAAAAAGAAGGTTGACGAAACAAGCTAAACGCTTCATACTCTTTCTTCTTCGCGGCAGACAAAACGATCGCTGCGAAACGCAACACCGAATACAGTTCTTTAAAAATTAACAGTCGATAAGTGT
>Ga0182005_1000118_pt1 | contig 57357 bp, 47 predicted proteins | sample Sormic07211103_1_FD_123021 | JGI IMG/M metagenome (GOLD analysis project Ga0182005, IMG submission 123021) | Rhizosphere microbial communities from Sorghum bicolor, Mead, Nebraska, USA - 072115-103_1 MetaG | ecosystem: Host-associated > Plants > Roots > Rhizosphere | place: USA: Nebraska... | reverse complement strand
CAGGCCGTGCACATACACGGTCTTGAACGGCACCTTGCCGGTGAAGTGGGTGGTCATGATCACCATCCGCGCCACCCAGAAGAAGATGATGTCGAAACCGGTGACCAGCACCGAGGACGGCAGGAACATCTTGTAGTCCGGCGTTTCTTCCGGCCAGCCCAAGGTCGAGAACGGCACCAGCGCCGATGAGAACCAGGTGTCGAGCACGTCGTCGTCGCGCCGCAACGCGCCGGCATAGCCGGCAGCGGCGGCCTTGGCTTGCGCTTCCGCTTCATTGCGGGCGACATAGATCTTGCCGTCGTCAGCATACCAGGCCGGGATCTGATGGCCCCACCACAGCTGGCGCGAAATGCACCAGTCCTGGATATTGTTGAGCCACTGGTTGTAGGTGTTGTTCCAGTTTTCCGGAATCATCTGGATTTCGCCGTTGGCGACTTTCTCCAGCGCGACTTCGGTAATCGATTTGCCAGGAAAGTGCGTGCCTTCCGGCGCCGGCTTGCTCATGGCGACAAACCATTGGTCGGTCAGCATCGGTTCGATCACCACGCCGGTACGGTCGCCGCGCGGCACCACCAGCTTGTGCGGCTTGACCGATTCCAGCAAACCTTGGGCGTCGAGGTCGGCGACCATCTGCTTGCGGGCCGCGAAACGATCCATGCCCTGGTACTGGACCGGGCCGTTTTCGTTGATCTTGGCGTCCAGCGTCAAGATGGTGATCTGCGGCAGCTGGTGCCGCTGGCCGACTGCGTAATCGTTGAAATCATGGGCAGGCGTGATCTTCACGCAGCCGCTGCCGAATTCCTTGTCGACGTAGCTGTCGGCGATGACCGGGATTTCGCGGTCGGTCAACGGCAGCTTCAGCATCTTGCCGACCAGGTGGATATAACGTTCGTCAGTCGGATCGACTGCGACCGCAACGTCGCCCAGCAAGGTTTCAGGACGCGTGGTGGCGACCGTCAGGTGGCCGCTGCCATCGGCAAACGGATAGCGGATATGCCACATCGAACCGTCTTCTTCTTCCGACGCCACTTCCAGTTCCGAGATCGCGGTGCCCAGCACCGGGTCCCAGTTCACCAGCCGTTTGCCGCGATAGATCAGGCCCTGTTCAAACAGCCGTACAAACACTTCCACCACGGTGCCGGACAGTTTTTCGTCCATCGTGAAATATTCACGGCTCCAGTCGGTCGAGGCGCCCATGCGGCGCATCTGGCCGGTAATGGTCGAGCCGGACTGCTCTTTCCATTCCCAGACTTTTTCGACGAATTTTTCACGGCCGAGGTCATGGCGCGAAATATTCTGCGCGTCGAGTTGCCGTTCGACCACGATTTGCGTGGCGATGCCGGCGTGGTCGGTGCCTGGGATCCATGCGGTGTTGAAACCGCGCATGCGGTGGTAGCGGGTCAGGCCATCCATGATGGTCTGGTTGAAAGCATGCCCCATGTGCAGCGTGCCGGTGACGTTGGGCGGCGGCAACTGGATGCTGAAAGACGGTTTGTCGGCGTCGGTGGTGGCGGTGTAGTACCCGCGCTTTTCCCACTCGCTGCGCCAGAATTGTTCAATCTCGGCAGGGTCGAAAGACTTGGCTAATTCCATGATTTATTGGGGTTCTTTGCTAAAGCGATCTAAAACGACGATTATAAAGTACGCAGCCGACTCGCTCCTAGTATTGGGGCCGGGCAGGCAGGGTTTTTTGACGTAAAGACAATCGTATGGACGGATTTGCCACGGAAGCCGGCTTCTATACTTGATCTGGGATAAGGAAACCCGGATTTTCGATATACCGCAAGCCGGTTGCGGGTGTAAAATCCTTTCCGCTGCCTCGGGATTCAAACACCGTGGCAATGCAACGCTAGGGGTCCTGATTGCTGAAATGCCAATGCAATCGGGTGAGAAATACCCTCGAACCTGATCTGGGTAATGCCAGCGAAGGGAAGCTGTCGAGATGTAACCGGCCGGTTCACAAGACGATTTACAGCCTGTACTGTGATCCCGCGCCACCAGACTCGAAAACTCCTTTGCTGGCTCCAAGCCATGAATTACAAGCAAAGGAGCCAATATGAACGCCAATCCAAAATTCTTGTCCGCCACAGCAACGGTGGATGAAGCCGCAATCCATCCCCTGCCCAATTCCCGCAAGATATACATCACCGGCTCGCGCCCCGATATCCGCGTGCCGATGCGGCAGATCAGCCAGTCTGATACGCCGGCGTCGTTCGGCGCTGAAAAGAATCCGCCGATCTATGTCTATGACACTTCGGGACCGTACAGCGATCCTGATGTAAAGATCGATATCCGCTCCGGCCTGGCGACGCCGCGCCTGCCGTGGATCATGGAACGCGATGATACCGAAGAACTGCCGGGCCCGAGCTCGGAATACGGCATCGAGCGCCTCAACGATCCCAAGCTGGCCGAACTGCGCTTCAACCTGCACCGCAAGCCGCGCCGCGCCAAGGCCGGCAAGAACGTCTCGCAGATGCACTATGCGCGCCAAGGCATCGTCACGCCGGAAATGGAGTTCGTGGCGATCCGCGAAAACATGCGCCGCAAGGAATACCTGGAAGAGCTGAAAGCCTCCGGCCCGATGGGCAACAAGCTGGCCGAGCTGATGGGCCGCCAGCATCCCGGCCAATCGTTCGGCGCTGCGCTGCCGGCTGAAATCACGCCGGGATTCGTGCGTTCGGAAATCGCCCGCGGCCGCGCCATCATTCCCGCCAATATCAACCACCCGGAAATCGAACCGATGATCATCGGCCGCAATTTCCTGGTCAAGATCAACGCCAACATCGGCAACTCCGCGGTGACCTCTTCCATCGGCGAGGAAGTCGAAAAGATGACCTGGGCCATCCGCTGGGGCGGCGATAACGTGATGGACCTGTCGACCGGCAAGCACATCCACGAAACGCGCGAATGGATCATCCGCAACTCGCCGGTGCCGATCGGCACGGTGCCGATCTACCAGGCGCTGGAAAAAGTCAACGGCAAGGCCGAAGACCTGACCTGGGAAATTTTCCGCGATACCTTGATCGAGCAAGCCGAGCAAGGCGTCGATTACTTCACCATCCACGCCGGCGTGCGCCTGCAATACGTGCCGATGACCGCCAAGCGCCTGACCGGCATCGTCAGCCGCGGCGGCTCTATCATGGCCAAGTGGTGCCTGGCGCATCACCGCGAATCGTTCCTGTACGACCATTTTGAAGACATCTGCGAAATCATGAAAGCCTATGACGTCAGCTTCAGTCTCGGCGACGGCTTGCGTCCAGGTTCGATCTATGATGCCAACGATGAAGCGCAACTGGGCGAACTGAAGACCCTGGGCGAACTGACCCAGATCGCCTGGAAGCACGACGTGCAGGTGATGATTGAAGGCCCTGGCCACGTGCCGATGCACCTGATCAAGGAAAACATGGACCTGCAGCTGGAGCAGTGCCACGAAGCGCCGTTCTACACGCTCGGACCGCTGACCACCGACATCGCACCGGGCTACGACCACATCACTTCCGGCATCGGCGCCGCCACCATCGGCTGGTACGGCACGGCCATGCTGTGCTACGTCACGCCGAAGGAACATCTGGGCTTGCCGAACAAGGTCGACGTCAAGGACGGCATCATCACCTACAAGATCGCGGCGCATGCGGCCGACCTGGCCAAGGGCCATCCCGGCGCGCAGATCCGCGACAACGCCCTGTCGAAAGCACGCTTCGAATTCCGCTGGGAAGACCAGTTCAACATCGGCCTCGATCCAGACAAGGCGCGCGAATTCCATGACGAAACCCTGCCCAAGGATTCCGCCAAGGTGGCGCATTTCTGCTCCATGTGCGGACCGCATTTCTGTTCGATGAAGATCACCCAGGAAGTGCGCGAATACGCCGCCGCGCAAGGCATTTCCGACATCGCTGCGTTGAAGCAGGGGATGGAAGTGAAAGCCATCGAGTTCGTCAAGAACGGCGCGGAAATCTACAGCAAGCAGTGAGGCTGATCTTAGAAACGGCAGTAGACCACTCGCTTATGTTTGGAGAGCTATATGAACATTGGAATTATGAGAAATCTAGTCGTGCATCTAACGGGTGAAAGCGTTACGCGCCCGATTGCACTTTTGTCGCGGCGCCTGGCGGCGTTGCTCCTCCTTGCAGGGAAAACCCTGCCGCGTCGTCGCGCCTTGCCATGCACCCCGGCAAAAGCACACTCGGGCGCGTTCTACTGCCGTTTCTAAGATGATGGAAATCGTTCTTAACGGTGCGCCGCATCCGCTGGCCGACGGCGAGAACCTGCAACAGCTGATCACGGCGCTGGAGCTGGCCGGGAAGGCGGTGGCGGTTGCTGTCAACCGGCAAGTGGTGCCGGCCAGCCTGTGGCCGCAGCGCATCTTGCAGCCGGAAGACAAGGTTGATGTAGTGCGTGCGATAGGAGGCGGCTGAGGCCGTTCCTGTCGGACTGCACGCGACTCAATGACAGAAAGGAATTGAAATGGACCTGAACTCGAGCCCTGAGACGGGACAGCAAGACACCGGCCTGACCATCGCCGGTAAAACCTACAGTTCGCGGCTGCTGGTCGGCAGCGGCAAGTACCGCGACCTGGAGCAGACGCGCGCCGCCACCGAAGCCAGCGGCGCCGAAATCATCACGGTAGCGATCCGGCGCGTCAACATCGGCCAGGACCCGAAAGCGCCCAACCTGCTGGATGTGGTGCCGCCGTCGCGCTACACCATCCTGCCCAATACCGCGGGCTGCTATACCGCGGCCGATGCGATCTATACCCTGCAGCTCGGGCGCGAACTGCTGAATGGGCACAAGCTGGCCAAGCTGGAAGTGCTGGGCGACGAGCGCACGCTGTTCCCCAACATGCCGGAAACCTTGAAAGCGGCGGAAGCCCTGGTCAAGGACGGTTTCGACGTGATGGTGTATTGCAGCGACGATCCGATCCAGGCTCGCTTGCTGGAAGAAATCGGCTGCGTCGCGGTGATGCCGCTGGCGTCGCTGATCGGCTCCGGCATGGGCATCCTGAATCCGTGGAACCTGTCGCTGATCATCGAGCAGGCCAAGGTGCCGGTGCTGGTCGACGCCGGCGTCGGCACTGCGTCCGACGCGGCGATTGCGATGGAGCTGGGTTGCGACGGCGTGCTGATGAATACCGCGATTGCCGGCGCCCAGGATCCGATCCGCATGGCGCGGGCGATGCGGCTGGCGATCGAAGCCGGGCGCGAAGCGTTTCTCGCCGGCCGGATTCCGAAGCGTTTTGCGGCGTCGCCGTCTTCACCGATGGCCGGACGACTCAAGTGAGCGCTGGCGCTGCATCGCCGCCCTGCGTGCTGGTGTTTTCCGGCTCGGATCCAAGCGGCGGCGCCGGTTTGCAGGCCGACATCGGCGCGATTGCCGCGTTGGGCGCGCATCCCTTGTCGGTAGTGACGGTGTTGACTGTGCAGGATAACGAACGGGTGTTCGGTGTCCATCCGGTGGCGGCTGACCTGGTGCGGCAGCAAGCGCAGGTCTTGGTCGACCGGATTGCCATCTCCGCGATCAAGCTTGGCATCGTCGGCAATCGCGCCAATGCTGAAGCGATTGCCGCCGTCATCCGTGACCTGCGCTCGCGGCAGCCTGACTTGCCGGTGGTGTTCGATCCGGTGCTGGCGACCGGCCATGGCGACAGCCTGGCCAGTGAAGATCCAATCGCAGCGCTGTCGCCTTTGTTCGAGCTTGCCACGGTGATTACGCCGAACCGGATCGAGGCCGACCGTTTATGCGGCGCCCAGGCCAGCCCGGAGCAGCAGGCCGCGCTGCTGCTTGAGCGTGGCTGCGGGCATGTGCTGCTGAAGGGCGGCCATGGCCCGGAACCCGACGAAGTCTTGAACCGCTGGATCAGCAAGGCGCAGCAGCGCAACTGGCGCTGGCCGCGCTTGCCGGGCGAGTTCCACGGCAGCGGCTGCACGCTGGCGGCGGCGCTGTCTGCGCTGTTGGCGCAGGGCCTGGATATGGAACAGGCAATCGATGCAGCCCAAGCGTATTGCCAGCAGGCGTTGGCGGAATCGTATGCGATAGCGGCCGGACAGCGCATTCCCAGCCGCATTCTGCCGTTCTTAAAATTACGAGGATAAAGCGATGAAAGGTTTATACATCGTCACGCCCGACTGGGATGACACCGACAAGCTGCTGCGTGTCAGCGAGCAGGCCCTGCAGGGCGGGGCAGCGCTGCTGCAGTACCGGCACAAGACCGCGGATGCCGCGCAACGGCGGCAGCAGGCTGAAGCCTTGCTCGAGCTGTGCCGGCGTTATGAACGGCCCTTTATCGTCAACGACTATGTCGAACTATGCATGGAGCTGGGAGCGGACGGCATCCATGTCGGCGGCACCGACGCCAGCGTGGCTGAAGTGCGCGCGATGGTGGGAGCGGACAAGATCGTCGGCGCATCCTGCTACGGCGACCTGGAACTGGCGCATGCCGCATACCGCGCCGGCGCCAGCTACGTGGCGTTCGGCGGATTTTATCCTTCGCGCGTGAAGAAGTATCCAGTCACCACGCCGCCCGGCATCGTGACCCGCGCCAAGGCACAGATCGCGGTCCCGAACGTGGTGATCGGCGGCATGACGCAAGAGAATGCCGTGCCCCTGATTGCCGCCGGCGCCGACATGGTGGCGGCCATCAGCAGCGTCTACCTGGCCGACGATCCGGTAGCCGCGGCGCGCAGCTTCGCCGCCTTGTTTGAAAACCGTTAGGCATCGGTAGCCGCGGCCGTCACCGCGATCATCCGTTTGATATGGAACTGTTCAGGTTTCCAGCAGGCTGCGCAGCATCCACGCATTTTTTTCATGCAGCTGCATGCGCTGCGTCAGCAAGTCCGCGGTGGGCTCATCCGACGCGGCGTCAACTACCGGGAAAATCGAACGCGCGGTGCGGGTGACGGCTTCCTGTCCCTGCACCAGCTGCTGGATCATGGCGGTCGCGTTCGGCACGCCTTCTTCTTCGGTGATCGAGGTCAGCTTGGAGAACGCCTTGTAGGTAGCCGGCGCAGGGTAGCCGAGCGCGCGTATCCGTTCTGCGATCAGGTCCACCGCCAGCCACAGTTCGTTGTACTGGGTTTCGAACATCAGGTGCAGTGTATTGAACATCGGCCCGGTGACGTTCCAGTGGAAATTATGGGTTTTCAGGTACAGGGTATAGGTGTCGGCCAGCAGTTTGCTGAGCCCGTCGGCGATTTTCTTGCGATCCTTGTCGCTGATGCCGATATCGATGACTGCGACGTTTTTCTTTACCATTGCGCTACTCCTTCTAACAGTGATGTATGAAGACTTGCAGCCCGATTTTAAGTCAATTCGCCGCAGGCAAAGAAACGCTCCCGTTTTTCCACGCTTAGCCGGGGAAGGCGCTGCCGGAAGCCGGCTGCGCGCGGCGATACATGCTGACAGTCAAAGCCACTGCAGCCAGCGACGCCAAGGCAGCGAACAGGAACACCTCGGGATAACCGAACTGGCTCACTATCAATCCCGCCAGCGGTCCGGTGACGCCCAGCGCCAGGTCGAGGAATACCGAATAGGCGCCGAGGGCGCTGCCGCGGTTATTGGCTGGCACCAGGTTGACCGCTTCCACCCCGAGCGCAGGGAAGATCAGGGCAAAACCGAAGCCGGTGAGCGAAGCGCCGACCAGCGCCAGCGCAGGCGAACCGGCCTGCCACAGCAGCAGCAAACCAAGCGCCTCGACCGAAAAACAGATGATCGCCACCCGGAAGCCGCCGAAGCGCGAAATGGTGCTGGCGAACAGCAAGCGCGCGCCGACAAAGAAAGTGCCGAACAGGGTCAGGGAAAATGCCGCGTTCGGCCATTGGTGGCTGGCGTAAAACAAGGTGATGAAAGTGGCGATGGAGCCGAAGCCGATCGAGCCCAGGGCCAGCCCCATGCCGTGCGGAAATACTTTGCGCAATACGTGCTGGAACGGCAAGTGTTCGCCGCGCACCACGGCCGTTGCCGCTTTCAGGCGAGCCAGCAGGAAACCGCCCAGCGACAGCACGGTCACGGTAGCTCCCACCGCCATCAGGCCCCAGGCATGGTTGATCACCACGCCGAGCGGCGCACCGATGGCCAGCGCGCCGTAAGTGGCGATGCCATTCCAGGAAATCATGCGCGCCGTGTGCTGGGCGCCGACCCGGCCTATGCCCCAGGTAATCGCTCCGGTGCCGACCATGCTTTCGCCGCAGCCAAGCACCAGCCGGCCGATCAGCAGGATGGCCAGGCTCAGCGCCGGTATCTGCGGAAAGAACCCCGCTGCCAGCACGAATACGCCGCTGACGCTGCACCCGGCAAGGCCGCGCAGGACGGCGGTCTTGGGGCCGACCGAATCCGCCATGCGGCCCGCGAACGGCCGGCTGAGCAAGGTCGCCAGGTACTGCATGCTGATCGCCAGGCCCGCCAGCACTGAGCTGTAGCCGAGGTCGGTATGGACGTAGCCGGGCAGCACAGCCAGCGGTATGCCGATTGCCAGATAGCAAATGAATGTAAAAAATGCGGTGGAAACGATGTGAAACGTTACTGCGGTCCCGGACAACGGCTGGCTGGCGCGGTCGAGACGAACTTCTTCGGGCATGGTGGAAGACGACTTGGTTGATGGTGGCGGAGGGATGCAATGATGCAATGCGGTATTTTACTCTTCCGGCCCGGATGCTGCAGGCGGCCCGCCGTCAAGGCGGACGCGGCCCGGCGACGGCTGCCGCGATCGCGGCATCAGGCGAGCCTCCGCACAGCTTATAATGCAGGGATGCAAAATCTTCTTCATAACCTCAATCCAGAGCAGCTCGCGGCAGTCACCTTGCCGGCGCAATCCGCACTCATCCTGGCCGGCGCCGGTTCCGGCAAGACGCGCGTGCTGACCACCCGCATCGCCTGGCTGATCCAGACCGGCCAGGTATCGCCGTCCGGCGTGCTGGCGGTGACGTTCACCAACAAAGCGTCGAAGGAAATGATGACGCGCCTGTCGGCGATGTTGCCGATCAATACGCGCGGCATGTGGATCGGGACTTTCCATGGCTTGTGCAACCGCCTGCTGCGCGCCCATTATCGCGACGCCGCTTTGCCGCAGACCTTCCAGATCCTGGATTCGCAAGACCAGTTGTCGGCGATTAAGCGTTTGCTGAAATCGCTCAATGTCGACGATGAAAAATACCCGCCGCGCAACCTGATGTATTTCATCAACGGCGCCAAGGACCAGGGCTTGCGCGCCAACGAAGTCGAGGCGAACGACGATTACAACCGCAAGTTCGTCGAGCTGTACGATTTGTACGACCAGCAATGCCAGCGCGAAGGCGTAGTCGATTTTGCCGAGCTGCTGCTGCGCACCTATGAACTGCTGAGCCGCAACCAGCCGCTGCGCGAGCATTACCAGTCGCGCTTCCAGCATATCCTGGTGGACGAATTCCAGGACACCAACGACCTGCAGTACAAATGGCTCAAGCTGATGGCGGGCCAGCGCGGCTCGGTGTTCGCGGTGGGCGACGACGACCAGAGCATCTATGCTTTCCGCGGCGCCAATGTCGGCAACATGAGCGCTTTCGAGCATGAGTTCCGGGTCGAGAACCTGATCAAGCTGGAGCAGAATTACCGTTCGCACGGCCACATCCTGGACAGCGCCAATACCCTGATCGCCAACAACAGCAAGCGCCTCGGCAAGAACCTGCGCACCGACGCCGGCCACGGCGAGCCGGTAAGGATCTACGAAGCCACCAGCGACCTGCAGGAAGCGCAGTGGATCATCGAAGAAACCAAGAGCCTGATCAACGAAGGCGCCAGCCGCAGCGAAATCGCCGTGCTGTACCGCTCGAATGCGCAGTCGCGCGTGATCGAACATGCCTTGGTGGCGTCCGGCATCCCTTACCGGGTGTACGGCGGCCAGCGCTATTTTGAACGTGCCGAGGTCAAGCACGCGATCGCCTACCTGCAGCTGATGGACAATCCGCACAACGATTCGGCCTTTCTGCGCGTGGTCAATTTTCCGGCGCGCGGCATCGGCGCCCGCTCGCTGGAGCAGCTGCAGGATGCGGCCAAACAATACGGCATCTCTTTGTATGCAGCGGTGCCGCATGTGGCAGGCAAGGCTGGCGCCACGCTCGGTTCCTTCCTCAAGCTGATCGAAGGCGGGCGCTTTGAAACCCAGCATCTGCCGCTGCCGGAAATGGTGCAGGTGGTGCTCGACCTGAGCGGCCTGATGCAGCATTACCAGAATGAAAAAGAAGGCGCCGACCGCATCGAGAATCTGGAGCAGCTGGTGAATTCTGCGACCCTGTTTGTTTCGGAAGAAGGCTACGGCATCGATGCGCCGGCCTTGCTTGGGCCCAAGGCGCAGGCGGTGTCAGGAGCTGCCATCACGACCGCCGACGGCGTCGAGATCTTCGATGCCGATGCGCCGCTGTCTGCGGTGATGTCGCCATTGTCAGCCTTCCTTTCGCATGCGTCGCTGGAGGCTGGCAACAACCAGGCCCAGGCCGGCGAGGAAGCCTTGCAGCTGATGACGGTGCACTCGGCCAAGGGGCTGGAGTTCGATGCGGTGTTCATTACCGGGCTGGAAGAGGGCCTGTTCCCGCACGAGAATTCACAGAAAGAGGACGCTGGCGTGGAAGAAGAGCGGCGCCTGATGTACGTCGCCATCACGCGCGCGAAAAAGCGGCTGTACATGAGCTTTTCGCAAACCCGGATGCTGCACGGCCAGACCCGCTACAACATGCGTTCGCGCTTCTTTGACGAGTTGCCGGAAGATGCGCTGAAGTGGCTGTCGCCCAAGGTGCAGCAGCATAGCTGGTTCGCCAATGCCAAATCGGCCTGGGACGAGGCGCCCGAGAAAGCCGCCAACAATATCTCCAAGAACTTCGGTCGGCGCGATATCGGCTGGCGCATTGGCGAGAACGTGGCGCACCTGAAGTTCGGCGAAGGCGTGATCGTGAATATCGAAGGCAGCGGCGGCAACGCTCGCGCCCACATCAATTTCGGCAAGCACGGCATGAAGCTGCTGGACCTGAGCGTGGCGAAACTGGAGAAGGTTGCCTGAGGAGGGCGGGTTATCCCGCCCGCCGGCGCTTATTCCTGCGTAGGGGCTTCCGCCGTCGGCGGCAAATCTGCCTCGGGTTTGCCGAAGATGTGGGTGTAGGTCGGGTAGAAAGAGCAATACATCACCACCGTCAACGCGATCGACAGCGGCAGCAGGATCATGATCGTGACCGCCTGGTTGCCGACCAGTACCGCAATCAGCACGCTGACGATCGCCGGCAGCACGACGCCGATGCCGGCCCAGGCCAGCCCGTATACGATGAAGGCCTTGATTTCACGCGATACCGCAAAGAAGCTATAGAAAACGGCTTTCGATACACCCATGTTTTTCCACATGATGAGCGGCGCCGCATACCAGAACGCCATTGCCGCCGGTGCATAGACCGCGGCGGAAAACAGCATCGCCAGCGACATGCTGGAGTCCTGTATCTCTTTAGGGTCGAGTGCGGCCTGGCCGGTGATCGTTTTCCAGAACACGCCGCCGTCGATCAGGGCCGAAGCGGCCAGGGCGACGAACGCCGCCACCAGGTACAGGGCGCCCAGGATCAGCAGGTTTTTCAGCGCCGGCGAGCGAAAGCCGACCATCAGCAGGTTGGGATAGACGCGCTTGCCCTGTTCGATCAGCAGGCAAGCTTGCATGAAGGACATGGCAAATACCGGGACCAGCATCAGCGGCAGCAATTGTCCCAGCAGCGGCACGAAGCTGAGCAGCAGCATCAGGAACATGTAAGCCAGGAATAGAGTGGATATTTCGGCCGGCTGTTTGCGGAACAGCGCAAACCCTTCCTTGATCCATATCCATCCGGTTTTTGCAGGCAGTTTTTCCATTGTTTCAATCAAGAATTTTGCTTAATGACTTTGTTTAATACAAGGCTTTAAGGCTTAATACAGGGCTGGGGCACGGTGCGCCACACGTTGCCGCAGAATCCGCTCGAAATGGGCCGGATCGTGCGGCGTCAGCATTTCTGCCGCACGCGGCAAATAAAAATCGTAGAGCCGCGACAGCCAGAAGCGCAGGGCGCCGGCACGCAGCATGGCTTGCCAGGCGCCTTGTTCGGCGGCGCTGAACGGCCGTACGGCATGGTAGGCGTCCAGCATGGCCCTGGTCCGGGCCGCATCCAGTTCGCCGCTGGCCAGGTCTATGCACCAGTCGTTGACCGTGACCGCCAGGTCGAACAGCCAGGTATCGCAGCCGGCGAAATAGAAATCGAAAAATCCTGTCAGCCGTTCGCCGTCGAACATCACGTTGTTGCGGAACAGGTCGGCATGCACCGGTCCGCCGGGCAGCTCGCGATAAGCTTGCGAGGCGGCGAAATTTTCCTGGAACGCCATCTCGCTGCGCAGCAGCTGCTGGCCGTCTTGCGGCAGGTAAGGCAGCACCACAGGCGTGGTTTCGCGCCACCAGGACAAGCCGCGTAAATTCGGCTGGCGGATCGTAAAGTCCTGCGCCGCCAGGTGCATTTTTGCCAGCATCGCGCCTACTTCAGCGCAATGTACCGCCGCCGGCGCCAGCTGGCAATCACCCTCCAGCTTGGTGACGATGGCCGCGGGCTTGCCGTGCAGCGGATTGATGATCCGGCCTTGCCGGTTGGCGATGGGCTCGGGCACCAGCACGCCGCGCTGCGCCAGGTGGCGCATCAGTTCCAGGTAAAACGGCAGCTGCTCGAAGCTGAGGTTTTCAAATACCGTCAGCACATACTCGCCGCGCTCGGTATCGATGAAAAAATTGCTGTTTTCGATGCCGGACGAAATGCCCCTGATTGCCAGTGCCTTGCCTAAGGAAAAGGGAGGGATCCACTGCGTGAGATCGTCTAGCGTGACGGGGGTAAATACTGCCATGGGGAAAATCGGAAAAGGACAAGATTCGGACAAGGTTCAGGCCGGGTTGGAATGAATATGCGGCAAATGCGCAGCGGTTTTCCGCGCATCGGCCGCATGGCTGCTCAGGAATTGCAGGCTAGTTCTTGGACGGCGCCACTGTCGGCGGCGGCAATCCTGCATCGCCGTCAGCCTGCACGGCCTCGCCTTCCTTGCGGGCTTTTTTGCCCAGGTCGAATTCCTTGACCTGCCATTGGGCGCCGCGTACCGGGCCATCGCCGGGCTGCAAGGTGCCGGCCTGCGACTGCGGTTTCACATAGTAAGTGCTGCCGCCGCTGGTGACCTTGACTTCGGTAACCTTGCCTTGTTCGCGTTTCTGGGTCATGTCGGCAGGGCCTTCGCCCGGCTTGCGGATGGAGACGGCCGGCGCTTCGCCTTCTTCCAGCTTTTGCAGCTCGGGCGGCGGCGGCGCGGCGGCCTTGGCCGCCTGTTGTGCATTGACCAACAACGGCGTTGCCAACGAGGCAATACATACTGCCAGCAACTGCCAGGCTTTGGATTTATTCATGAGAATTTGGCTACCTTGAATTAAAACAAGATGGAAGTCTTCATTGTAACAAACCACCGGCCCCTATAGGCGATAAGGGGGCCGGGATTCTGTCTGCGTGCGCTCGCTGCAGGTTTACAGCAACACGCTGGCGTGGCTGTCGGATTCCGCCATGACGGTTTCGCCCGCTTCGTAGAATTTCACCACGGCGGCAAGGATTTCGGCCGGATCGTCCAGCACCTGGATCAAGTCCATGTCCTTGGCCGCGATCATGCCGTCGCCCACCAGCTGGGTGCGGAACCAGTCCAGCAAACCGCTCCAGAAGCTGCTGCCGACCAGGATGATCGGGATGTGGCGGCATTTGCCGGTCTGGATCAGCGTCAATACCTCGGTCAGCTCATCCATGGTGCCGAAGCCGCCCGGCAGCACGATGTAGGCATCGGCGTAACGCACGAACGCAACCTTGCGGGCGAAGAAATGACGGAAGCTAAGCGAGATGTCTTGCCACTTGTTTCCGCTTTGCTCATGCGGCAGTTCGATATTCAGGCCGACCGATGGCGATTTCCCTTCAAATGCGCCTTTGTTGGCCGCTTCCATCAGACCCGGGCCGCCGCCGGAAATCACGGCAAAACCCTCGTCGGAAAAACGCCGCGCGATATCCTTGCACAAGGGGTAATAAGGATTGTTTTCCTTGATCCGGGCCGAGCCGAAGATCGATACCGCGGGATGCAACTCGGAAAGGCGTTCGGTCGACTCGATAAATTCTGCCATAATCGTGAACATATGCCACGATTCGCGCGCCTTCTTGGAAGTTGCGCGTTCGATGTCCGTCACTTGCCGCAAACGCGGCACATTTTTTCCGTTCAATTCCATATGCAAAAAACCCTGCTGTTAGTTGATGGTTCCAGTTATCTCTATCGGGCCTTCCATGCCTTGCCCGATATGCGCAATGCTGCCAATGAACCGACCGGCGCGATGTACGGGATCATCAATATGTTGCGCCGCCTGCGCCTCGATTACCCCTCAGCTTACCTTGCCTGCGTGTTCGATGCAAAAGGTAAAACTTTCCGCGACGACATGTACGCCGACTACAAGGCAACCCGGGCGTCGATGCCGGAAGACCTGATTAAGCAGATTACGCCGATTCACGCCGCCGTGCGCGCCATGGGCTGGCCGATCCTGATGGTCGAAGGCGTGGAAGCCGACGATGTGATCGGTACCCTGACCGTGCAGGCGGTGAGCCACGGCATGCAGGCCATCGTCTCGACCGGCGACAAGGACCTGGCGCAACTGGTCAACGACGATGTGACGCTGATCAACACCATGAGCAACGAAACGCTGGACCGCGCCGGCGTGATCGCCAAGTTCGGCGTGCCGCCTGAACGCATTGTCGATTACCTGACCCTGATCGGCGATACCGTCGACAATATTCCCGGCGTCGCCAAGGTCGGGCCGAAGACTGCCGTCAAATGGCTGGCGCAATACGACACGGTCGACCAGGTGATCGCGCACGCGGCCGACATCGGCGGCGCCGTCGGCGAGAACCTGCGGCAAGTGCTGGACTGGCTGCCGAAGGCGAAGGAGCTGGTGACGGTAAAAACCGATTGCGACCTGAGCGCGCACATGGTGTCGATCCCGGAATCGCTGAAGGCGCCGGAGCAGGACAAAGAGACGCTGATCGAATTGTTTACGCGCTATAACTTCAAGACCTGGCTGCGCGAACTGAGCGCGCCGGGCAATGCCGCCGCCGACGAAGGCGCAGGAAAAACCGCCGCGGCGGCCGACAGCAAACCGGGCGCGGCCGAACCGGCCCAGAGCAGCCTGTTTGCTGCGGTCGAGCGGCAGTACGAAACCGTGCTGACCGAAGCCCAGCTGGACCAGTGGCTGGAGCGTATCGACAAGGCCGGCTTGACCGCGGTGGATACCGAGACCACTTCGCTCGAGCCGATGACTGCCCAGCTGGTCGGCATCTCGCTGTGCTGCGAGGTCGGCAGCGCCGCTTATATTCCGGTCGCGCACCGCTACCAGGATGCGCCGGCGCAGTTGCCGCACGAACTGGTGCTGCAAAAGATGAAGAATTGGCTGGAAGACGAGAGCAAGCCCAAGGTCGGCCAGAACCTGAAATACGACAGCCATATTTTCGCCAACCAGGGCGTCAGCCTGCGCGGCATCGTGCACGATACCCTGCTCGAATCGTATGTGTTCGAATCGCACCGCAGCCACGATATGGACAGCCTGGCTTTGCGCCACCTGAACCACCAGACCATCACCTTCCAGGAAGTGTGCGGCAAGGGCGCCTCGCAGATCGGTTTCGACGAAGTCGAGATCGGCCGCGCCACCGAATACGCGGCAGAAGATGCCGACATCACGCTGCAGCTGCACCTGGCCATGTGGCCGCACATCGCCGACGACGCCAAGCTCAGGTTCATCTACGAAAAAATCGAAGTGCCGACGTCGGTCGTGCTGCAAAAGGTCGAGCGCAACGGCGTGCTGATCGACGCCAGCCTGCTGGCGACGCAATCGAATGAACTGGGCAAGCGCATGCTGGAGATCGAGCAGCTGGCTTATGAACTGGCCGGCCAGCCTTTCAACCTGAGCTCGCCCAAGCAGCTGGGCGAAATCCTGTTCGACAAGCTCAAGCTGCCGGTGGTCAAGAAGACGCCGTCCGGATCGCCTTCCACCGATGAGGAAGTGCTGCAGAAACTGGCGGAGGATTATCCTTTGCCGAAAGTGCTGCTCGACTATCGCAGCCTGTCCAAGCTGAAGTCGACCTATACCGACAAACTGCCGAAGATGGTCAATCCGAACACTGGCCGCGTGCACACCAACTATGCGCAGGCGGTGGCGGTGACCGGTCGGCTGGCGTCCAACGATCCCAACCTGCAGAACATCCCGATCCGCACCGCCGAAGGCCGGCGCATCCGCGAAGCATTCGTGGCGCCGGCGGGCAGCGTGATTGTCTCAGCCGACTATTCGCAGATCGAACTGCGCATCATGGCGCACATCTCGGGCGATGAAAACATGCTGCGCGCCTTTGCCGAAGGGGTGGATATCCACCGCGCCACCGCCGCCGAGATTTTCGGCACGCCGGCGGCGGAAGTCAGCAGCGAGCAGCGCCGTTACGCCAAGGTGATCAACTTCGGCCTGATCTACGGCATGAGCGCGTTCGGCCTGGCCGGCAACCTCGGCATAGAGCGCGCCGCGGCGCAGATGTATATCGAAAAATATTTCATGCGTTTCGCCGGCGTCAAGCAGTTCATGGACATGACGCGGGTAGAGGCCAAATCGCAAGGTTACGTCGAGACGGTGTTCGGCCGCCGCCTGTGGCTGCCGGAAATCAATTCGCCCAACGGCCAGCGCCGCCAGGGCGCCGAACGGGCCGCGATCAATGCGCCGATGCAGGGTACGGCTGCCGACCTGATCAAGTTGTCGATGATCGCGGTGCAAGGCTGGATAGAAACGGAGCGGTTAAGATCCAAGATGGTCATGCAGGTGCACGATGAGCTGGTGCTTGAAGTGCCAGAAGACGAACTGGCGCTGGTGCGCGAAAAGCTGCCGCAGCTGATGGCTGGCGTGGCTGAACTAAAAGTGCCGCTGATTGCCGAAGTCGGAGTAGGCAAGAACTGGGATGAGGCGCACTAAGGACAACGCGCACGCGGTTTCTGCGATAGCTGAAGGTCAACTTTAAAGGAGAGCTTGATGCCGAATTTGAAAGAAGATTTCGATAGCCTGGTAGCGAAAACCAGTTTGTCCGACGGCGTGGACCGCCGTACTTTCATGAAAACCGCCTTGGGCACAGGCTTTGCCGCCGCCGTGCTGCCGGTGACGGCACAGACCGTGATCAAGACCGATACCGAGGGCCTCACGGCCGGCGCGCTGGACATCGAGGAAAACGGCCTGAGCGTACCGATCTATCGCGCGCAGCCGGAGGGGAAAACCAATTTGCCGGTGGTGCTGGTGGTCTCGGAGATTTTCGGGGTGCACGAGCATATCGCCGATATCGCAAGGCGTTTCGCCAAGCTGGGTTACCTTGCGATTGCGCCGAATCTGTTCAAGCGCCAGGGCGATCCGGCGGCTTTCGCATCCATCCCGGAGCTGTACGTCAACGTGATTTCCAAGGTGCCGGACGACCAGGTGCTGGGCGATCTCGATGCCTGCGTGGCCTGGGCCAAGAAAAATGGCGGCAATGTCAGCAAGCTGGCGATCACCGGTTTTTGCTGGGGCGGCCGCATCACCTGGCTGTACGCCAGCCACAACCCCAAAGTCAAGGCTGCCGCGGCCTGGTACGGCAGCCTGGTCAGGGGGAAGGACCCCGAAGGCAAGACCGAGGCTGAAATCAAGGCGTTGACGCCGAAGCAGCCGGTCGATATCGCGCCGACCCTGAAAGTGCCGGTGCTGGGTTTGTACGGCGCCAAGGACCAGGGCATTACGCAGGACCATGTGGCGCAGATGAAGGCGGCGCTGGCCAAAGGCAGCAGCAAGTCGGAGATTGTGGTGTACCCGAATTCCGGCCACGCGTTCAATGCCGATTATCGCCCCAGCTATGTTGAAGCAGATGCAAAAGACGGCTGGAAGCGCACCTTGGCCTGGTTCAAGGAGCATGGCGTGAGCTGATGCCGATGCCTGTTTCTGGGCGCCTGGCGTCCAGAAACAGGAATCTTTGCTGGCGGCCTTCAGGTCGGAATAAACAGTTAAAAAGCAGTTAAATTTGCCGAAATGCAGCAGCTGTGCTTTAATTTGCAACCTTGTTGCATATAACGCTGTCTGCCGGAGCAAAAAAATTAATTCCACACTCGTTTCAATCCTCCTGGCGACCATGATCGCCGGCCTTTTCAGCATTACCGCCGCTGCCGTTTTTTCGTTCGCGCTGCTGTCCAAGATGGTCGAGCGCATGGTCAGCCTGTCGGTCGGCATCATGCTGGCGACTTCGCTGCTGCACGCCTTGCCGGAAGCGTTCGAGTCGAATGCCGACAGCCACACGCTGTTCGCCGTGCTGCTGGGCGGCCTGCTGGCGTTTTTCGTGCTGGAAAAATTCGCCATCCTGCGCCACTCCCACCATCATGAAGACGACGGCCACGGCCATCACCATGGCCATGACAAGAAGGAAGCAGGCAAGGCCGGCTGGATGATCCTGGTAGGGGACGGCTTGCACAACTTTACCGACGGCATCCTGATCGCCGCCGCTTTCCTGGCCGATCCGCACCTGGGCCTGATCACCGGCCTGGCCATCATCGTCCATGAAATCCCGCAGGAAATCGGCGATTTCATCGTGCTGCTCAACGCCGGCTTTTCGCGCACCCGCGCTTACGTGTACAACCTGATCTGCAGCCTGATGGCGGTGGTCGGCGGCTTGCTCGGCTATTTCACGCTTGAGCGCGGCATGGAATGGATTCCTTACGTGCTGGTGTTCGCCTCATCGGGATTCATCTATATCGCCGTCAGCGACCTGATGCCGCAGATGCAGCGCCGCGCTACCTTGCGCGAAACCATTCCGCAGATCCTGTTGATCGGCGCCGGCGTCGCCATCGTGCTGTTCCTGACGCGCCACGCCCACCACCATTAAACCCTAGGGGTAGGCGCAGGCAAAAAACCTGCCCCTTGCGGTTTCATGCGCCCTTGGCCATTGGCCGCGTCGCATCCGAACACCATTCGCTCCACGATCCCGGATACAAGGCAGCGCCATGTAAACCGGCGATTTCCAGCGCCAGCAGGTTGTGGCAGGCGGTGACGCCCGAACCGCATTGCATGACCGCCGCCTGCGGTTCGCTGATCAGGGCGCCGAATTCCTCGTGCAATTGATGGCCCGGCTTGAACCGGCCGTCCGCTTGCAGGTTGTCTTTGAAGAAACGGTTCTTGGCGCCGGGAATGTGGCCGCCGACCGGGTCGATGGTTTCATTTTCCCCGCGAAAACGGTCCGGCGCGCGGGCGTCGACGATGGTGCGCCGCGGGTTGGTCAGGTTGACCAGGATGTCATGCGCATTGACGCTCGCAGTCAGCGGCGGCTTGGCGCCGATGCTGCCGGCCGCAGGCGCCGGTTCCGCAGTCGACAAGCCGCCGCCCGCTGCCTGCCAGGCCGCCACGCCGCCGTCCAGCACCGCGACCGAGCTGTGGCCGATGGAGCGCAGCAGCCACCACAGGCGGGCCGCATACATGCCGCCCTGGGCGTCGTAGGCGACGACCTGGGTATCGTCGTTGATGCCCCAGCGCCGCAGCGTCGCCAGCAAGGCATCTTTTTCCGGCAATGGATGGCGGCCCTTGAAACTGCCGTCGGCCGCCTGCTTGGCGCCGGAAAGATCGCGATCGAGGTTGGCAAAGCGGGCTTCAGGAATATGGCCGGCATCGTACGCTGCCCTGCCGGCGGCGGCATCCACCAGGTCATGGCGGCAGTCGAGGATGACCCAGTTGGGGTTTTGCGCATTCTGCAGCAGGTTCGCGGCAGAAATCAGCGTCTGGTAGGGATGGGCTTGGGACATGGCATTCCTTTTATCAAGTGTGTGTCAGATGATGCAGGGCAACGTTCATATACGCACAAAGGGTGGCCTAGCCAGCCACCGCTTTTTCCTCATGCAAAGAGCTGAGCGGACGCGCCTTCTTTTGATTATAAAACGTTGCCAGCAAACCGCTGACAAGGATTACGGCAGTGCCGAGCCAGCCGCGCCAGTCCATCTGGTCGCGCCAGATAAGGATGCCCCAGATGCTGGAAAAGACAATGCCGGTGTATTGCAGGTTTGCGGTCAATAGCGGATTGCCAAGGCGGTAGGCGCGCGTCATGGCCATCTGCGCCAGCGTGGCCGACAGGCTCAGCGTGACCAGCAGGCCCACGCCCTGCACCGTATGCGGATGCCAGAACGGCATGCCGCCGCCAGGCAGCAAGGTGCTGCCCGCCAGGCCGGCAAGGGCGCTGGTGCTGGAAAAATAGAATACCACCCGGTATTCCGGTTCGCCCAGCGTGCCCAGGCGCCGCACCTGCAGGTAAGCCACGGCCGAGAGCAGGCCGGACGCCAGCGCGATCATGCCGCCCGTGGTCTGTTCGGCATTGAACGATGGCCGCAGCAACAGCATCACGCCGATGAAGCTGAGCAGGATGGTGAAAGCCATGCCCCATTCAAAGCGGCCGCTGCCGCGCCACCAGGCAGCGCCGAACAGGATTGCCGCCAGCCATATCGAGGAAGTGTAGTTGAGGGTGGTGGCGGTCGCCACCGGCAGCAGGCTGAAGGAATAGAACCACATCGACAAGGCGATCACGCCGATCACGCCGCGCCAGATGTGCTCGCGCGGCATAGGGGTCTTGAGGGTGCCGCCTTTCACCAGTATCAGGACGATGATGAACAGCATGCCGATCAGGCCGCGGCTCAGGACGATTTCAGCGATGGAATAATGGTCGGCGGCGAGCTTGACGCAGACCCCCATGATGGAAAACATGAGGCTAGCGAACAGCATCCAGAGTGATTGCATGGGGCGGGAGTGAAGTAGGGGAACGTTGTTGCTATTCTGACCGATTCTGGCCGCCGTGCATGCCTGCAGCGCTAAATAATGCAAAGGGCCGGAGCTTGCGCGCTCCAGCTTGCGCGCAAACTCCGGCCCCGGGTGGGTTACGGTCCGTGGATGCCTAGACCTGGACCAGGCCGTCCTGGGCCCGGTACCATTCATGGAAATGCTGCATGCCGTCTTCCATCGGCGACTGGTAAGGGCCGACTTCATTGACGCCGCGCTCCATCAGGATGCGCCGTCCGGCGTCCATGCGCAGGGCAATTTCATCATCTTCGACGCAGGTTTCCATGTAGGCCGCACGTTCCGCCTCGACCATTTCGCGTTCAAACAGCGCAATTTCCTCGGGGTAGTAGAACTCGACCACATTGGTGGTCTTTTGCGGGCCGCGCGGCCACAGCGTCGATACCACCAGCACGTGGGGATACCACTCGACCATGATGTTGGGATACAAGGTCAGCCAGATCGCGCCGAACTTCGGCGGTTCGCCGTTGCTGAACTTGAGCACCTGCTCTTGCCACTTCTTGTATGCCGGCGAGCCTGATTTCGCCAGCCCGTGGTTGACGCCCACGGTCTGCACGCTGTAATCCTTGCCGAACTGCCATTCCAGGTCGTCGCAGCTGACAAAGCTGCCGAGGCCGGGATGGAACGGTTCGACGTGATAGTCCTCCAGGTAAACCTCGATAAAGGTTTTCCAGTTGTAGTCGCATTCGTGGACTTCGACATGGTCGAACAGGTAGCCGCTGAAATCGAGGTCCTTGGCCACGCCCAGCTGCGCCAGCTTTTCGCCGACGTGGAAGGCGTTCTGTTCAAACAGCAAGCCGTTCCAGTTCTGCAAGGGCGTGCGGGACAGGTTCATGCACGGCGTCTCGCCGAAATGCGGCGCGCCGATCAGTTCGCCCTTGAGGTCGTAAGTCCAGCGATGCAGCGGGCAGACGATGTTGCGGGCATTGCCGCGGCCGTCGAACATTTTTGCCTGCCGATGGCGGCAGACGTTGGACACCAGCTCAATCCCCTGGGGATTGCGCACCAGCATGCGGCCTTCGTTTTCCGAAGCGAGCGTGGCGTAATCGCCGACGTTGGGCACCATCAGTTCATGGCCGACGTAACGCGGGCCATTCTGAAACAATTGCTGGATTTCGCGCTTCAAGAGCGCTTCGTCAAAGTAGACGTTGACCGGAAGTTGCGCATCGGAGCGCGCGAGCTTGGTAATAGAAGCCAGATCGGACATCCCTCCACCCCCAAATGTGTTATCAACCTAAGAGAGAAAGAATCCGCAAAAACCTGTGTTCAAATAATATGAAACGGAAATTTTGGACAGAACCGAGGATTATCCCATAAAAAAGCCGGTTTTGGCGCTGTTTTACGCTTTTTATCCAGATAAAGCCCTCGAATTTCAACGGCTTATAGATGTTTGCTCTAAAATAGCGAACTACACTATTTATAGCCACTATGCCAAAAAATCCGATTTCCGCCAGCAGTCCCGCCTCGTTTGAACAAGCAATGGCCGAACTGGAGCAACTGGTTGCCCAAATGGAAGCTGGCGAGTTGCCGCTGGAAGCATCCGTCGCCGCTTATAAACGAGGATCGGAACTGGTCAAGTTTTGCGCCTTGCAGCTGGAAAAAGTCGACAGCCAGGTCAAGGTGCTGGAAGGCGACATGCTCAAGCCGTTTGCCGGTGAAGCGCTCAAGGATCACAGCGGAGCCGACGAATGACTGTTGCCGTTCCATTATCGAACCATGCGCAGGAGCCGGCATTGGCTTTCGACGCCTGGATGCGCCAGGCGCAAACCGGGATGGAAGCCGCCCTGGACCGGTTCTTGCCGGCTGAGGCCAGCACTCCGGCCAGGCTGCACCAGGCCATGCGCTATGCCGTGCTGGATGGCGGCAAACGGGTCCGGCCCTTGCTGGTGTTTGCCGCAGGGGAACTGTTTGCAACGCCGGCCGCCGTCGCGCAACGCGCCGCCGCGGCAGTCGAAATGATCCATGCCTACTCGCTGGTGCACGACGACATGCCGTGCATGGACGACGATGCCTTGCGTCGCGGCAAGCCGACCGTGCATGTGCAGTATGACGAAGCGACCGCCCTGCTGGTGGGCGACGCCTTGCAGTCGCAGGCATTCATCGTGCTGGCCGAAGCCGGCGAGGGTGTCGATGCGGCACGCCAGGTCGTCATGCTGCGCCTGCTGGCGCAAGCCTCGGGTTCGCTCGGCATGTGCGGCGGCCAGGCGATCGACCTGGCCAGCGTCGGCCTGAATTTGTCGCTGCCGGAGCTGGAACAGATGCACAAGCTGAAGACCGGCGCCTTGCTGCGCGCTTCGGTACTGCTGGGCGCGTGGGGCGGCAAAGCCTTGGCGCCAGCTGAAAACGAGGCGCTGGAAGCCTATGGCACCGCCATCGGCCTGGCGTTCCAGGTGGTGGACGATATCCTCGACGCGACCGCGGATTCCGCGACGCTGGGGAAAACCGCAGGCAAGGACGCCGCAGACAACAAGCCGACCTATGTCTCGATTCTGGGTTTGCCCGAATCGCAGGCGCTGGCGGAAAAATTACGCAACGACGCCCACCAGGCGCTTGCGATCTTTGGGAACAAGGCACGCCGCCTGCGTGAGCTGGCGGACTTGATCGTGCAACGGAAGGCTTAGATATGGAATTACTCAACACAATCGACAGCCCGGCAGACCTGCGCAAACTGACGCGGGCGCAACTCAAGCCGCTGGCCGACGAGCTGCGCGAATTCGTCATCGAATCGGTGGCGCAGACCGGCGGCCACCTGTCGTCCAACCTGGGTACGGTGGAATTGACGATTGCGCTGCATTACGTTTTCAACACGCCGGAAGACCGCGTGGTGTGGGATGTCGGCCACCAGACCTATCCGCACAAGATCCTCACCGGCCGCCGCGACCGCATGCACACGCTGCGCCAGCTCGACGGCATCTCGGGCTTTCCGCGCCGCAGCGAAAGCGAATACGACACCTTCGGCACCGCCCATTCGTCGACCTCGATTTCAGCCGCGCTGGGCATGGCGCTGGCTGCCAAGACCAAGGGTGAAACCGAGCGCCATGCGATCGCCGTGATCGGCGACGGCGCGATGACTGCCGGCATGGTGTTCGAAGCGATGAACAACGCCGGCGTGTATGACGACATCAACATGCTGGTGATCCTGAACGACAACGACATGTCGATTTCGCCGCCGGTGGGCGCCTTGAACCGCTACCTGGCGCGCCTGATGTCGGGCCAGTTCTATGCGCAAGCCAAGAACGTCGGCAAATCGATACTGCCGGGGCCGATGCGGCAGCTGGCCAAGCGTTTCGAGGAACACGCCAAAGGCATGGTGGTGCCCGCCACCATGTTTGAAGAATTCGGGTTCAACTATATCGGCCCGATCGACGGCCATGACCTGGAATCGCTGATCCCGACCTTGCAGAACCTGAAGCACCTGAAAGGCCCGCAGTTCCTGCACGTGGTGACCAAGAAGGGCCAGGGCTACAAGCTGGCGGAAGCCGATCCGGTGCTGTACCACGGCCCCGGCAAGTTCAATCCGGCCGAGGGCATCAAGCCGGCCGCGGTCAGCAAGATGACCTACACCCAGGTGTTCGGCGACTGGCTGTGCGACATGGCGGCGCAGGACGAGAAGCTGATCGGCATCACCCCGGCGATGTCGGGCGGCTCCGGCCTGGATACGTTCGCCAAGCGTTTTCCGCAGCGTTTCTACGATGTCGGCATCGCCGAGCAGCATGCGGTCACGTTCGCCGCCGGCCTGGCCTGCGAAGGCTTGAAGCCGGTAGTGGCGATCTATTCGACTTTCCTGCAGCGCGCCTACGACCAGCTGATCCATGACGTCGCCCTGCAGAACCTGGACGTGACCTTTGCGCTGGACCGCTCCGGCCTGGTCGGCGCCGATGGCGCAACCCATGCCGGCAACTACGACATGGCGTACCTGCGTTGCATTCCCAACATGGTGGTGATGGCGGCGTCCGATGAAAACGAATGCCGCCAGATGCTGTCCACCGCGTATCTCTACAACGGCCCGGCAGCGGTGCGCTATCCGCGCGGCGCCGGCATCGGCGCCGCCATCGCTCCCGAATTGACCACCTTGCCCCTGGGCAAAGGCGAAATCAGGCGCCAAGGCCAGAGCGTGGCGATCCTGGCCTTCGGTTCCATGCTGGCGCCGAGCCTGGCGGCAGGCGAGATGCTGGGCGCCACGGTCGTCAACATGCGTTTCATCAAGCCGCTGGATGTCGACCTGGTGCTGGAACTGGCGCGGACCCACGATGCGCTGGTCACGGTAGAGGAAGGCTCCATCATGGGCGGCGCCGGCGCCGCAGTGGCGGAAGCCCTGGCGGCGGCGGGATGCGTCAAGCCGCTCTTGAATCTGGGCTTGCCGGACCGATTTATAGACCATGGCGACGTCAGCCAGCTGCTGGCGCAATGCGGCCTGAATGCAGAAGGTATCGCGGCATCGATACGCCAGCGCTTCGGCAAGGACCAGCCGCGCCTGGTCGTCAACCAGAATTAAGCAGGGCTGGCCGCCTGCCGTTCCCAAGCAATTCCAGCCAGGATGCTGCCGCCGGTCGAGCGGCGGCGTTCAAGCCAGACTTATATCCAACCGTCCCGGATCTCCTGCCAAGCCTGCAGGCGAAGCGGGACCAGGCTGCTTCCGGCAGCCTTTCATTCAAAGGTTAAGCATGAATACTCGTGACCGCAATCTGACGATTCCAGACGTGCAAAGCAGCGTCGACACCCGCCGCCTGGCGATCCAGCGCGTTGGCGTCAAAGGCGTGCGTTATCCGGTGACGGTGCGTACCGCCGCAACAGCCCAGCCAACCATCGGCAGCTGGAACATGTACGTGCATCTGCCGGAACAGCAGAAGGGCACCCACATGTCGCGTTTCATCGCCTTGCTGGAAGGCCTGGAAGGACCGCTCGACGTTGCCTCGTTCGGCGCGCTGATGCGCAAGATGGTGACCCTGCTGGACGCCGAGCGCGGCCGCATCGAACTGACTTTCCCGTATTTCATCAACAAGACTGCGCCGGTTTCCGGCGTGCAGAGCTTGATGGATTACGAAGTGGGCCTGACCGGCGAGATCAGCCAGGGGCAACTGGAAATCACGCTCAAAGTGCTGGTGCCGGTGACCAGCCTGTGCCCTTGCTCGAAGCAGATTTCTGCCTACGGCGCGCATAACCAGCGCTCGCACATCACCGTCAATGCGGTGCTGGACGGCGAGCTCCAGGTCGACGAGCTGATCGCCAAGATCGAAGCGCAGGCATCTTGCGAACTGTTCGGCTTGCTGAAGCGTCCGGATGAAAAATACGTGACCGAGCGCGCCTACGAAAATCCGAAGTTCGTCGAGGACCTGGTGCGCGATGTGGCGGTGGCCCTGAACAACGAGCCGCGCGTGCTGGCCTATGTGCTGGAAGCGGAAAACTTCGAGTCCATCCATAACCATTCGGCGTATGCATTGATCGAGCACGACAAGCGCAGCAAATAAACGCGGTTGATCCGGCAGCGGAGCGGGATGAAGCCAGTTGTGGCGTCATCCCGCTTTTTTTATGCGTCCCGCAAGCGGTCTTTCTGCCACAGCACATCGCTGCCGCCGTCCGCGCGATTCAGCACCCGCGACAGCACGAACAGCAGGTCCGACAAGCGGTTCACATACTGCCGCACCGCCTCATTCACCGTTTCGCTCTTGCCCAGGCTGACAATGCTGCGTTCCGCGCGCCGGCAGACCGTGCGGCAGACATGCGCCAGCGCCGCCGGACGGTTGCCGCCGGGCAGGATGAAATCCTTTAGCGGCGGCAGGCCGGCGTTGTATTTTTCCAGCAGGTCGTCGAGCCGGGCTACCTGCGCCTCGCTGACCAGCGCATAGCCGGGAATGCACAGCTCGCCGCCGAGGTCGAACAGGTCGTGTTGTATCGATAGCAATGCTTCGCGCAATGGTGCGCCCAGCCCTTCGCACAGCAGCAGCCCAAGCTGCGAATTGAGCTCGTCGATATCGCCGATTGCCTGGATGCGCAGGCTGTCCTTGCCGGTGCGGCTGCCGTCGCCAAGGCCGGTAGTGCCCTTGTCGCCGGTACGCGTCGCGATCTTGGAGAGTCGATTGCCCATGGTTTTGAAGTCCCTCTGTTCCGTTTGTTCCGGCTGATCCTGGATGGAATAGCAAGACTTGTACTTTACACCAGCGCGCAGCAGTCGCGCAGAGTAAAATCCAGAGGAAAAGGAGACCTTCCAATGAACCACATCGCCGATCTCGCCGCCCTGAAAAAACCGTTGCCGGATGGCTTGCTTGCAGCTCTCGCCCCCTTGTTTGGCGAGCGCCTCTCAACCACCATGGCGATGCGCGAACATCACGGCCGCGATGCTTCTTCGTATGATCCGATGCCGCCGGATGCCGTCGTGTTCGTCGAATCGACCGAAGAGGTCGCCGCGCTGGTCAAGCTGTGCAGCGAATACCAGGTCCCGGTGATTCCTTTCGGCAGCGGCACCTCGCTGGAAGGCCATGTGCTGGCGCTGCAGGGCGGGATTTCCATCGATCTGTCGCGCATGACCCGCTTGCTGGCGATCCATGCCGAAGACTTGACGGCGACAGTGCAGGCCGGCGTCACCCGCAAGCAGCTGAACCACGAGATCAAGGACAGCGGCCTGTTCTTTCCGATCGATCCAGGCGCCGACGCTTCGATCGGCGGCATGGCCGCCACCCGCGCTTCCGGCACCAACGCCGTGCGCTACGGCAGCATGCGCGAAAACACGCTGGCGCTGACGGTGGTGACCGCGGACGGCCGCATCATCAAGACCGGCACGCGCGCCAAGAAATCCGCCGCCGGTTATGACCTGACGCGCATTTTTGTCGGCAGCGAAGGCACGCTGGGCGTGATCACTGAAGTGACCGTCAAGCTTTATCCGCAGCCGGAAGCCATTTCGGCCGCGGTCTGTTCGTTCCGGAACATCGCCGACGCGGTCAATGCGGTGATCCAGACCATACAGCTGGGGGTGCCGGTGGCAAGGGTAGAGCTGCTGGATGAGAACGGCGTCAGGGCCATCAATGCGCATTCCAGGCTGGCGCTGCCGGAACAGCCGTTGCTGCTGTTTGAATTCCACGGCAGCGAGAACGGCGTCAAGGAGCAGGCTGAACTGGTGCAGGCGGTGGTGGCTGAACACCATGCCGCCGGCTTTGAATGGGCGACGCGGCCGGAGGACCGTTCGCGTCTATGGACCGCGCGCCACAACGCCTATTTCGCCCTGCTGCAATTGCGTCCCGGCAGCCGCGCGATTTCCACCGATTGCTGCGTGCCGATCTCGCGCCTGGCGGAGTGCATCCTGGACACCAAGGCCGATTGCGAGGCGAACGGCATGGTGTATTCGATCATCGGCCACGTCGGCGACGGCAATTTCCATGTGCAGATGCTGGTCGATCCTGACGACGCCGCCGACATCGCGCGCGCCGAGGGCGTCAATGCACGCATGGTGAGCCGCGCCATCGGCATGGACGGCACTTGCACCGGCGAGCATGGCGTCGGCCTGCACAAGATCGATTTCCTGATTGAAGAGCATGGCGTGGAAGCGATTGCCACCATGCGCGCGCTGAAGCATGCTTTCGATCCGAAAAACATCATGAATCCCGGAAAGATCATCCGGTGGTAAGTCTCATGTCGAACAAAACCCCACTGGTCAACCGCCTGCCGCCGGTGCATGCCTTGTCCGCGTTTGAAGCTGCCGCGCGCCACCACTCGTTCGCATTGGCGGCGGACGAGCTGTGCATCACGCCGTCGGCGCTGTCGCACCGGATCCGCCTGCTGGAAGATTTCGTCGGCGAACGCCTGTTCTCGCGCGAGGGCAGGACCGTCGCCTTGTCCGAATTCGGCCACCGTTACCTGGAGGTGGTGCGCAGCGCCTTGCGCACCTTGACCGAATTCCCGCTGCCGCAGCGTAACGCCCAGGTGCAGCCGCGCGTCAAGATCACCGCGCCGCCGACGTTTGCCCGCCAGCTGCTGATCCCGCACCTGCATGAATTTGCCGGCCGGCACCCTGAGATCGTGGTCGAAATATTCCTGTCGGTGCCGTTGTACGACCTGAGCTTGACCGAGAGCGATCTTGAAGTGCGTTTCGGCGCCGGCAAGTATCCCAACACCACCACCGAGAAACTGTTCGAAGAACCCACCTTTGCCGTCGCCAGCCCGGCATACCTGAAGCAAGTCGGCCCGCTGCAGCAGCCGGCCGACTTGCGCAAGGCAAGCCTGCTGCGCTCGGCGCTGGAACCCTGGCAGCCATGGTTCCAGGCGGCCGGGCTGGACTGGCCCGAACCTTCCTCCGGCTTGCGTGCCGACGACCTGGGGCTGCTGCTGGAACTGGTGCGCCATGGCCATGGGGTCGGCCTGACCCGCAAGCATTTTGCCCAGCAGATGATTGCGCAGGGAGAAGTGGTGCAATTGTTCGACATCAGCCTGACGTCGCCGCCCCATGCGTATTACCTGGTGTACCAGCAAAAGCCGCAGGAACGGCCGGAAGTGACCACCTTCATTGAATGGATGAAGGATACTTTCAGCCGCATCTGAAGCGGATTGGCGGCAGGCGGGCGGCCGCCTGAAAATATTTCATCCGCACGGTGCAAGCTTTTCAGGCGGATCCGAGGTGGATATCAGGGGAAAACATCCTCTTGAAAACACAATATCGTTATACTCGACGATAGAAAACACACTCTCCGATAGCCAGCCTGCCAATGGGAAAACAGCATGAACGGGAAAACAGCATCGCTCGCTACAGCTCCTGCTGAATCCGCCTTTAGCCCGGTCCGCCAGCAGCAAGTCGTCAGCGCGCTGCGGGCGCTGCTGCCGGAACACGCGCTGCTGTCGAACATCGAAGATACCCGGCCCTACGAATGCGACGGCCTGGCGGCCTACCGGCAGACGCCGATGGTGGTGGCGTTGCCGGAGAACGAACAACAGGTGGTAGCCATCCTCAAGGCTTGCCGCGATCTCAAGGTGCCCATCGTGCCGCGCGGCGCCGGCACCGGCCTGTCGGGCGGCGCCATGCCGATCGCCGACGGCGTGGTCTTGTCCACCGCCAAATTCACCCGCATCGTCAAGCTTGATCCGTATGCGCGGACTGCCGTGGTGCAGCCCGGCGTGCGCAACCTCGCCATTCCCGAGGCGGCAGCCGCGCACGATCTGTATTACGCGCCGGATCCGTCGTCCCAGATCGCTTGCACCATCGGCGGCAACGTGGCGGAGAATTCGGGCGGCGTGCATTGCCTGAAATACGGCCTTACCGTGCACAACGTGCTGCGGGTCAGGATGGTGACGATCGACGGCGCGGTGGTTGAACTCGGCAATGGCGCGCTGGATGCGCCCGGCCTCGATTTGCTGGCGCTCTTCATCGGCTCGGAAGGCATGCTGGGCGTGGTCACCGAAGTCACGGTCAAGCTGATCCCCAAGCCGCAGGCGGCCAGGGTCATCATGGCTTCCTTTGACGACGTGGTGAAGAGCGGCAATGCGGTCGCCAACGTGATTGCCGCCGGCATCATCCCGGCCGGCCTGGAGATGATGGACCGCACCAGCTCGCGCATGGTGGAACCCTTCGTCAAGGCCGGCTACGACATCGATGCCGCCGCCATCCTGTTATGCGAATCGGATGGCACCGCGGAAGAGGTGGAAGAGGAAATCGGCCGCATGAGCGCGGTGCTCAACGCCAGCGGTGCGACCCGCATCGAAGTGTCGACGTCGGAAGCTGAGCGCCTGCGCTTCTGGTCGGGCCGCAAGAACGCCTTTCCGGCTGCCGGCCGCATTTCCCCCGATTATTACTGCATGGACGGCACCATCCCGCGCAAGAACCTGGCGCAAGTGCTGCTCGGCATCGAGCAGATGGAAGGTAAATACGGCCTGCGCTGCGCCAACGTGTTCCATGCCGGCGACGGCAACCTGCATCCCCTGATCCTGTTCGATGCCAACCTGCCTGGCGAATTTCATCGCGCGGAAGAATTCGGCGCCGAGATCCTTGAGTTGTGCGTGGCTGTCGGCGGCACCATTACTGGCGAGCACGGCGTCGGCATCGAAAAGATCAATTCGATGTGCGTGCAGTTTTCTCCGCTGGAGCGTGAAGCTTTCTTTAATGTCAAACGTGCCTTCGATACCGCGTTCCTGCTCAATCCGGACAAGGCGATCCCCACTTTGCAGCGCTGCGCCGAGTACGGCAAGATGCATGTGCAGCGCGGCCAGCTGAAATTTGCGGAACTTCCGCGCTTCTAAACCAGACCCGAGAATATGGACGCAGAGTCATTCAGGCAGCAGGCCAAGGCGCAGATCCTTGCCGCCGCCGCAGAACACCGGCCGCTGGAAATCCGCGGCGGCGGCAGCAAGCGCTGGTATGGCCAGCAAGTGCAGGGCGAGCTGCTCGACACGCGCGGCTATGGCGGCGTCATCGATTATGAGCCGACCGAACTGGTGATCACCGCCCGTTGCGGCACCCCGCTGGCCGAGATCGAGGCGCTGCTGGCGCAGCACAACCAGATGCTGCCGTTTGAACCGCCGCATTTCGGCAGCGCCGCGACGTTGGGCGGCATGGTCGCCAGCGGCTTGTCCGGCCCGTCGCGGCAGGCGGTCGGCGCGTTGCGCGACTTTGTGCTGGGGGCGGTGCTGATGGATGGCAAGGGCGACATCCTGCATTTCGGCGGACAGGTCATGAAGAACGTGGCGGGATACGATGTGTCGCGTTTGCTGGCCGGTTCGCTTGGCACCCTGGGTTTGATCCTGGAAGTGTCGCTGAAAGTGTTGCCGCGCCCGGTCGCCAGCAGCAGCCGCCGGTTTGCCATGGGCGAAGCCGAAGCGATTCGCAGCCTTAACCAGTGGGGCGGCTTGCCCTTGCCGGTTTCCGCCAGCTGCTGGCAGGACGGCATGCTGACGCTGCGCCTGTCCGGCGCGCAGGCAGCGGTAAGCGCCGCGGAAAGGAACCTCGGCGGTGAAGCGGTCGCCGATGCAGACGATTTCTGGCACGCGCTGCGCGAGCAGACGCACGCTTTTTTTGCGCCGGCAGCCGCGCAGAAGCCCTTGTGGCGGCTGGCGCTGCCGTCGACCGCAGCGCCGCTGGCGTTACCCGGCGCCACGCTGATCGAGTGGGGCGGGGCACAGCGCTGGCTGTTCACCGGCGCCGACGCGCAGGCGGTGCGGGACGCGGCGTCCGCCGCCGGCGGCCATGCCACGCTGTACCGCGGCGGCGACAAAGAGGCCGGCGTGTTTCATCCGCTGGCGCCCGCGGTGGAACAGATTCACCGGCGTTTGAAAGCCAGCTTCGATCCTGCGGCGATTTTCAATATCGGCCGCATGTATCCCGGCTTTTGATCCGAACCTCACAAACAACCTATAGCGCAGCAAGCCATGCAAACCAATCTCGCCGACTTCATCAAGAATACCCGTGCAGGCAAGGAAGCTGACGCGATTTTGCGCGCCTGCGTGCATTGCGGCTTCTGCACGGCGACCTGTCCGACTTACCAGCTGCTGGGCGATGAGCTGGACGGCCCGCGCGGCCGCATCTACCTGATCAAGCAGGTATTGGAAGGGACCAAGGCTACCGTCAAGACCCAATCCCACCTGGACCGTTGCCTGACTTGCCGCAATTGCGAATCGACTTGCCCGTCGGGCGTCGAATACGGCCGCTTGCTCGATATCGGGCGCAAGGTGGTCGACGACCAGGTGCCGCGCCCTGTGGCGCAACAGCTGACGCGCAAGCTGCTGAAAGAATTCTTGCCGCGCCCCTGGCTGTTCAAGCCGGCCATGGCAGCCGGCCAGCTGCTGCGGCCGCTGTTGCCGCGCAAGCTGAAAAACAAGGTTCCGGAAAAACAGGAGGCGGGAATTTTCCCGCGCCGCGAACACGCGCGCAAGATGCTGTTGCTGGACGGCTGTGTGCAACCGGCGATGTCGCCCAACATCAACCACGCCGCCGCACGGGTTTTCGACGCGCTCGGGGTGCAGCTGCTGGTAGCGCCCAAGGCGGGCTGCTGCGGCGCGATCCGTTACCACCTGAACGACCAGGCCGGAGGGCTGGACGACATGCGGCGCAATATCGACGCCTGGTGGCCGTACGTGATCGGCAGCAATGGACAAGGCGTCGAAGCAATCGTCATGACCGCGTCGGGTTGCGGCGTCACGGTCAAGGAATACGGACATCTGCTGGCGGCCGATCCGGCCTATGCCGTGAAAGCAAAAGCGATTTCGGCGCTGACCAAGGACCTGTGTGAAATCCTGCCGGCGTTCGAGGCGGAGCTGCAGCAAAAACTGCAAGGGAAAATCACCCAGCGCGTGGTCTACCATCCGCCATGCACCCTGCAGCACGGCCAGCAGATCCGCGGCAAGGTGGAGGGCCTGCTGCGCAGCGTCGGCGTCGATGTGCAGCTGTGCGCCGACAATCACCTGTGCTGCGGTTCGGCCGGCACCTATTCCGTATTGCAGCCGGAATTGTCGTACCGCCTGCGCGACAACAAACTGAACAATCTGCAGGCAAGCCAGCCGGACATGATCGTCTCGGCCAACATCGGCTGCCTGACCCATCTGCAGTCGGGCACGCAGACGCCGGTCAGGCATTGGATCGAACTGCTGGACCAGGCGCTGGCCTGACAGTTTGCAGGGCGCCGCCGCCCTTAAAACTGATGGCGGATGCCGACTGCCGCGACAAACTGCTTGCCGTTGGAAGACGGCGTGCCGTTTTGCGAGTCGCCGACCACTGCCACCGCGTCGACCGCTGTCACGCCATCTTTCCCCAAGGTCTGGCCACGCGCTTTTTGATAAGCTTCCAGGAAGTAAAGCGCGGTACGTTTAGAGAAATCATAGGTCTGCTCCAGGGACAGCTGCTGGTAGCGGGCCGGATTGCTGATGCCGTTGGCGGCCGATTCTCGTGTGTAGCTATAGCCTGCCGCTACCGTGACGGCCGGCGTCAGCTTGTAGCTGGAAATCACCCCCGCCGTATTGAAGCTGGCCTGGTGCGTGAACAAGGACGCGGCTCCCGGCGCCATCTGGACGTTGGAAAAATTCAAGCCCAGCATCAGGCTGCCCGAAGCCTGGTACCTTGCCGCCGCTGCGATCATCTGTACCGATTTGGCCGAGGCATAACCGGCATTGACCGGAGACTGGGCGTAGCTGCCCGACGTGACGTTCGGATCCCATGGCGCAAAACCCTTGAGGTTGTTGTTGTTCAGCTTGAGATATCCCAACGCGAGGCTGAGCGCATTATTGTCGTAGCGCAGCGCCGCGCTGAGGGTATTGCCGGAACCCATGGTTCCGGCGTTTTCACCGAAACCATACAGGGCGCTGGCCTGGAAACCGGCAATCGCCGGCGTCGCATAGACCAGGGAATTATTGATGCGTATGGTGGTGTCGAGGCCGTCCAGGTCGCCCGGATGGGCGCCGGTGGCGCCAGTCAGCACGCCGGTCGATCCCAGTCCGCCGACGTAGCGCCAGTATGGCGTGTACTGACGGCCTAGCGTCAATGTGCCGTAACGGGCGTCGCTCAATCCGACAAAGGACTGGCGGTTGAACGCCTTGCTGGGATCGCTCTGGGTGCCGTTGTCGATGTTGAATCCCTGTTCCAGCGTGAAGATGGCTTTGCTGCCGCCGCCCAGGTCTTCGCTGCCGGTAAACCCCAGCTTGCTGGCATTCAGGTTGCCGCTGTTCATATACGTGTTGGCATGGCCGCGCTGGCTGCTGGAGTAGATGATCGCGGCGTCGGCGGTGCCGTAGATGGTGACGCCGTTTTGCGCCTGGGCATGGCCTGCGAATAAAGCGGCTGCTGTCGCCAGCGCCAATGTTTTGTGTTTCATGTGTCTCCCTTATGGTTATTGGACTGCTTCAGAATGCCGGTTTGCTGATTCTTAACTTGATTTCGCGGTAGCCGTCGACGATGGCGTCGCTGACGGTGCTGCCGGCAGCGTCAGCCGGCAGCAGGCGATTTTCGTGGCGCGGCAAGAGCACGGTCACGACATCGGACGCCGGCTGCACGCCCGTGCATCCGACCGTGATTTCCAAAGTCGATGCATTACTCTGGACATGGATCTGCCACGTGCTGTGTTGTCCGTTTTGGTAGGCGTGGCTGCAGCCGTCGTCGTCGAAAAACTCGGCCGTGAAACTGCCGTCGGCCTGGTGCGGGAAGACCATGAAACCTTGCTGGTGCGCGGCCCGGTTGAAATGCTGTTCAGCGACGTTGACGGCGATGGCGCTGCCGGCCCTGGCCAGCAGCGGCGGTTGCTCGCCGACGGCAGGCAATACGATTTCTTGCCCGCCGCGGTGATGTGCGCCGCTCCAGAATTCGTACCAGTCCGCGCCTGCCGGCAGGTACACGCTGCGGCTGTGCCGGCCCGGCTCCACCACGGCAGCCAGCAGCAGGCTGGGGCCGACCAGCATGTCGTCGTTTTCCTCGAAACAGCGCGGATCGCCGGGGAAAGCCAGGAAGGTAGGCTTGATCATCGGCTCGTAGTGCTGGTGGTAGCGCCATAGCAGGTCGTAGAAATACGGCGTCAGGCGAGCGCGCAGCTTGAGCAGGTTGCGGATGGCGCCGGTGATTTCAGGGTACATCCAGGCTTCGTTGACGGTCTTGTCGTCGTTCCAGGAATGGATCGAAAAGCGTGGCATGAAAATGCCGAACTGGACCCAGCGCAGCAGCAGTTCCGGACCCGGCGCCGGGCCGCTGAAGCCGCCTACGTCATGGCCGGTGTTGGAAATGCCGGACAAGGCCAGGCCAATGCCCATCTTGATGTTGTATTTCAGGGTTTGCCACGAGGTGTAGTTGTCGCCGGACCAGGTCTGCACGTAACGCTGCATGCCGGCGGCGCCGGAACGCGAGACCAGGTAGGGCCGCTGGTGCGGCGCAAACGCGGTTTGCGCTTCCTGCGAGGCGGCCATCATCAGCATGGTTTGCAGGCCCTTGGCTTCGACTGCCTTGAACGGCTGGCCGAAACCGTGGACGCTCGCCTGCGGATTGAGCACCTGGAATTCGTTGTTGTCGTTCCAGGTGCTGGTGATGCCATATTCCAGCAGGGAGCTGGTCACGGCTTGCTTCCACCAGTTGATGGTGTCAGGGTTGGTGAAATCCAGGTAAGCGCCGATTTCATCCCAGAACTGCACCATTTCCGGTTCGCCGTCCCGGTCGTTGATGAACAGGTTCAGGTCCCGCGCTTCGGCAAAACACGGATGGTCCTGCAGCAAGCAAGGCTTGATGTTGGCGCACAGGCGCACGCCATGTTGCAGGTAATGCTGGGCAAAAGCCTTGGGGTCGGGGAATTTCTCGCGGTTCCAGTTGAATACATAGCGCTTGTCGCCGATCGACGTGTAGCCGGACGACAGGTGGAACGATTCGCATAGCATGTCGTGCTGCTCGCAGTTCGCCAGGAATTCGTTCATCTTTTCCTGCGCGTTCGGGGCGTCGGTATACGTCATGGTCGAACCGGAATAGCCGAGGCCCCATTTCGGCGTGAACGCCGGCTTGCCGGTCAGCCAGGTATAGCGCCGCACCACTTGCTCCATGTCGTCGCCGGCGATGAAGTAATAATCAAGGTCGCCATGGTCGGCAACGAAATAGCGGTAGTGGCCGTGATAATTGTCCAGCTCGCACCCCATGTCCAGCTTGCCTTCGGACAGCGTGTCGTAGAACAGGCCGAAGGCGTTTTTTTGCCGCCGGTTCCAGGTCAGGTAGAACGGGATGTGCTTGTACAAGGCGTCGGTGCTGCTGGCGTTGTAGCCCATCGCATCGATGGTTTTCAGGGAGTAGCTGCGGCCGTGGCGGTTGGTGTCGCCACTGCGCTCGCCGAGGCCGAAATACATTTCATCCTTGGCGTCGCGCTTGAGGTAGTGGTAGACCTTGTCGTCCCAATAGCCGAAATTGACATGTTGCGTGGCGCGGTCCTGGGCGGCGCTTTGCCAGGTTCCGTCCTCGCAGGTTGCCCAGCTGCAGGACAGTCCTTTGAGTTGCACCGTCAGCCGGATTTTCGCGGTTTGTATCAACAAGGCGCCGCCGCTTTCCTCGGTGCTGTAGGGTGGTTGTGCAAAACCCGCCAGCGAGAAACGGTCGCGTCCCTCCAGTGGAAGTTGCGGCGCGCCCGGCGCAATTGCCCAAGTGCGGGGAAAGCGCAGCTTCGCATCAGGCAATACCATGACGCGGATGATGTCTTGTTCCAGCACGAAGATATGGGCCGCCTGGCCGCCGGAACCCTTGAGCGTCAGCAGCGCGCCTTTTTGCGCGGCAAGGTGAAATTCAGGTATGAGTTTGACTGACATGGAAGTCTCCAATTTCTTGTTCAGTTGCTGGCGACATTGCTGTCTTTATAGCCGCGGTACAGCAGGAAAAGAATCGTTACGCCGACCACGTCGAACATGCCGAGCGCGGCGAACAGCGGGGTGTAGCCGATCGATTCGGCCAGCTGCCCGATCAGCAATGAAAACGAGAGCCCGCCAATCCAGCTGATCATGCCGGTCAGGCCGTTGGCAGTGCCGACTTCGCGGGTGTTGAAGACGTCGGCGGTCATGGTATTGACCAGGCCGGAAATCATTTGGTGGGAAAAGCCGCCTATGCAGAACAGGGCGATGGCCACGTAGGGGCTTTCTACATAACCGACAAAACCGACGCTGGTCATCAGCAATGCGCCGGTGGCGATGCCGGCGATGCGCGAGCTGATCAGCTTGAATTTGAAATGCTTCATCAGGAACGGCGACAGGTAGCCGCCCAGGATGCCGCCCATGTCGGCGGCAAAGAACGGCATCCAGCCGAAGACGGCGAACTCTTTCAGGTTCATGCCGCGCACGGAAATGAAATACAGCGGAATCCAGAAATTGAAGGTTTGCCAGGCCGGTTCCGCCAGGAAGCGGGTGATCGCGATGCCCCAGAAACGGCGCGTCTTGACGATCGCCCGCACCGATGGCTTGGCGTGGGCCTGGCTTTCGGCAATGCTTTCCTGGCCGGAGAGGATATATGCCCGTTCTTTATCGGACAGGTTGGGATGGTCTTTAGGAGCCCGATAAAAGAAGAACCACAAACCCGCGAAAATGAAGCCCAGCGCGCCAGTGGCGATAAACGCTGCTTGCCAGCCATGTTTGTAGAGCAGCCATGCCACCAGCACCGGCGCGATCACCGCACCCATCGACGTGCCGGCGTTGAAATAGCCGACTGCCACCGAGCGCTCCTGTTTTGGAAACCATTCCGATACCGCTTTGACGCCTGCCGGAATCGCGACGGCCTCGGTCAGGCCCAGCAAGCCGCGGAAGAAAGCCAGCGATAACCAGCCGGTGGCGAAGCCGTGCAGCATGCCGACTATCGACCAGGCGGCGGCAAACAAGGCGAAGCCCACTTTCAAGCCGAGGAAATCGATGATGTAGCCGCATACCGGCTGCATGATGGTGTAGGCGACCTGGAAGGCCGCCACCACGTAGGAATATTCCTTGGTGCTGAACGCCAGGTCGTGTTTCAGCGTGTCTGCCAGCACGCCCAGCGAGTTGCGCGATATGTAGTTGAGTATGGTGCCAAAACAGACGAGGGCGATGATCCACCAGCGCAGGCCTTTGATATGTTTCATTGTTGTTGTCTCGGTTAGTTTTTATTGATGTGATTGAGGACCGGCAGGGTGTCACGGCGGTTCCGTGATGGCCAGGCTGGAAAACGCCATCCGGAAATCGCAGCTGAACGTCCGGCCGGCGGCCAGGGTTTTTAATCCGGTATCGGGAAAGCCGGATTGCGCCAGGTTGACTGCGTCGGCGACGTGGGTCACCGGTTCGATGCAGAAGTAATCGCCTGCCTTGGGTGCATGCAGGACCAGGTGCGACAGCGGCGGCGATGCGGAAATCGCGATGCAGTGCTGCCGGCCGTCGCCGAGCATGGCTTGTCCGTTCCAGCCGCCGTAATACAGCGTCAATTCTTCCTCTGGCGGAATGCTGCGCAGGGTGCGGTAGTCATGCTGCGGAGGGATCTCGCCGACGCCGATGGCGACATGTTCGGCATCGGCTTGCCACAGCTGTTGCGCGGCAAAGGCAACCTGGCGGGCGAAGCGCCGCGGAAAATATGGATGGAATCCTGCGCCGAGCGGCATCGGCGGCAATGCCGTATTGCCGATGCTGGTGACCTCCATTTTCATGGCGAGTGCGCCGGCTGCCAGGCTGATGGTCTGCTTCGCTTCGAAACGCCAGGGCCAGCCGTTGTCGTCTTCTTCATGGATGTACAGCATTGCGGCGCTGCTGCCGTCGCAATCCAGCAATTGCCATTCGGCGCGGTGGCCAAAACCATGCATGGCATGCCGTTCTCCCGGGTGCAGCGGCAAGTCCAGAGCCAGGCCCGCCCAGGAAAACCTGCCGCCGCGGATGCGGTTGGAAAACGGCAGCAGCGGGTAAATGCCGGCCTTGGGCCAGGCGCTTGCCGGGAAGCCGTGCCGCCTGCACTGTTCCGGCATGGGGACGATCCAGTCGATTTCACGTTCGCCTTGCGACGACCTGAGGGACGTGACGCGGCCGCCGGCTGCAGGCGACAAGGTCAAATGCCAGCCGTCGTTGCCAAGGCTGATTTCCGGCGAGAGCAGGAGTGTCTTCATTGGACGTTCGTCGGGCGTCTTAGCGTAACAGGCAAGGTTTCTTGTTGTCGAATTTCCAGCCGGGGATCAGGTATTGCATGGCCGCGGCATCGTCGCGCGCACCCAGTCCCATGCTGCGGTAGAGCTGGTGCGCGGCTTCCAGTTCCACCGGATCAAGTTCGACGCCGAGCCCGGGTTTGTCTGGCACTTCGACCATGCCGCCGGCAATCTGCAGCGGCTGCCTGGTCAGGCGCTGGCCGTCTTGCCAGATCCAGTGCGTATCGATGGCGGTGATGTCGCCCGGCGCCGCGGCGGCGACGTGGGTGAACATCGCCAGCGAGATATCGAAATGGTTGTTGGAATGGGAGCCCCAGGTCAGGCCCCATTCGCGGCACATCTGCGCCACCCGTACCGAACCCTGCATGGTCCAGAAATGCGGATCGGCCAGCGGGATGTCGACCGATTGCAGCTGGATGGCATGGCCCATCTCGCGCCAGTCGGTGGCGATCATGTTGGTGGCGGTCTGCAAGCCGGTGGCGCGGCGGAATTCGGCCATCACTTCACGCCCGGAAAAGCCGTTCTCCGCACCGCAGGGATCTTCGGCATAGGCCAGCACCGCGTGCTGGTCGCGGCACAGGCGGATGGCGTCCTTGAGCAGCCAGCCGCCGTTCGGATCAAGCGTGATGCGGGCCCCGGGGAAACGCTCGGCCAGCGCCGTCACCGCTTCGATTTCATCCTCGCCGCGCAGCACGCCGCCCTTCAGCTTGAAATCGTTGAAGCCGTAGCGCTGGTAAGCAGCTTCGGCCAGGGCGACCACTGCCTGCGTGTCCAAAGCCGGCTCGTGGCGCCGCCGCAGCCAGTCGTCGGCGGCGTCCGGGGCGCTGGCGTAAGGCAGGTCGGTGGCGTTGCGGTCGCCGACGTAGAACAGGTAGCCCAGCATCTTCACCGCAGTGCGCTGCTGGCCTTCGCCCAGCAACGCCGCCACCGGCACGCCGAGAAATTTGCCGAGCAGGTCGAGCATGGCCGCTTCCAGCGCCGTCACCGCATGGATCGCGATGCGCAGGTCGAAGGTTTGCAGGCCGCGGCCGCCGGCGTCCCGGTCGCTGAACGCCGCGCGCGCACTGTTGAGGATCGCCTGGTAGTTGCCTATCGATTTTCCCAGCAGCAGCGGGCGCGCATCTTCCAGCGTCTGCCGGATGCGTTCTCCTCCCGGCACTTCGCCCACGCCGATGTTGCCGGCATTGTCGCTGAGGATCACGATGTTGCGCGTGAAATAAGGGCCATGCGCGCCGCTCAGGTTGAGCAGCATGCTGTCGCGCCCGGCTACCGGCACCACGCGCATGTCGACGATATGCGGAGTGCCCGGGGCGGGCTGGCTGGTATTCGAATCTGTCATGGGGTTGCCTGTGGCTGTATGCATTGAAATATTTTGTTGTTTTTATTGCTAAAAATGGGACCGCTACCAAATTGAATTTGAGCAAATGGTAGCGGTCCCATTTTTGGCTGTCAACGATTTTTTTTGCGAAGAAGCGGTTAAACGCTGGCGCGCTCTATGATGGTGAAGCCGAGATCGCAGATCGGTTCGGCCACGCTTTTGCCCTCGGAGCGGGCGATGATGAAACGCGCGGCGGTGCTGCCGATGGCGGTGCCGTCGATGCGCACCGTGGTCAGCGGCGGCTGCAGGTCGCGCGAAAAGCTGAGGTCGCCCAGGCCGATGACGGCCAGCTGGCGGGGAATGGCGATGCCGCTGGCTTGCGCTTCTATCATCAGGCCCAGGGCCAGCAGGTCGGAGCTGCAAAACACGGCGTCGATGTCGGGCGCGCGCTGCAGCAATTCCCGCAGCCCGCTGCGGCCGTTGCCAAGCGTGGTGGGCGCCGTCACCAGGCAAGCCGGGATGTCGGTTTCCTGCGGCAGCGCCATGCCCAGCCGGACCGCCGCCTCGGAAAACGCCGTGGCGCGGCGCCGGCTGCGTTCATCGTCGCCGCTGATGGCGGCCACCCGTTTCTTGCCTTTGGCGTGCAGGTACTGGGCCACCGCGGCGCCGATCTTTTCATGGGAAAAACCGACCAGCATGTCGACCGGGGTCGGCGTCAGGTCCCAGGTTTCGACCACCGGGATGCCGCTTGCCAGCAAGCGCCGGCGCGCCTGCGGCGAACGGGTGATGCCGGTCAGCACGATGCCGTCCGGGCGGCGGCCGATGATGGCGTCGAGCAAGGCGTCTTCGCGCGAATTTTCATAACCGCTCTGGCCCAGCATCACCTGGTAGCCGGCGCCGGCCAGGGTGTCGGTCAGCGCTTCCACGGTTTCCAGGAACATCGGGCCGGACAGGGTCGGCACCACGGCCGCCACCAGGCGGCTCTTTTGCGACGCCAGCGCGCCGGCCAGCAGGTTCGGCACGTAGCCGGTCTGCGCCACCGCGGCCTGTACTTTTTGCAGAACCTTGGCAGAGACAGCGTCCGGCGTATTCAGTGCGCGCGACGCCGTGATCGGTGCGACGCCAGCCAGCTTGGCGACGTCGCGCAGGGTGAAGCCGCCGGTTTTACGGCCGCCCTTACGGCGCGCGGTGACGTCGGCGACGACGGCGTTCATCAAGGTTTCTTTTTCCATGGTGAAATTCTAACATGATAAAATGATACCGTTACCATTATGCCCGGGCGGTGCGACAAAAGGCGCTGTGCATTTTCCCCTTATGGCAGAAATCCCATCATAATAAAAGCCTTTGAAAATTCCGCACAGGACAAGGTTCATGCCAGAGATATCAACGCTAAAGCTTAACGGTCGCCAGCAAGAGCTGTTGAGTTATGTGCAACGCGATGGCTTTGTGACGGTAGAACACCTGGCGACGCGCTTCAATATCACCCAGCAGACCATCCGGCGCGACATCAACCTGCTGGCGGAGATGAACCTGCTGCAGCGCTATCACGGCGGCGTCGGCCTGCCGTCCAGCGCCGAGAATATCGCCTATGGCGCCAGGCAGGGTTTGTATTCGGAAGAAAAGCGCCGCATCGCCGCCCTGGTGGTGGAACATATCCCGGACCAGGCAACGCTCTTCATCAACCTCGGCACCACCAACGAAGAAGTCGCCAAGGCCTTGAGCCGGCGCCGCAACCTGCGGGTCATCACCAACAACCTGAACGTGGCCGCCATCATGAGCGGCTATCCGGGCTGCGAAGTGATCATCACCGGCGGCGTGGTGCGCGCCCGCGACCTCGGGATTACCGGCGAAGAAACCATCGATTTCATCCGCCGCTTCAAGGTCGATTTCGGCATCATCGGCATTTCCAGCATCGAGGCCGACGGCACCCTGCGCGATTTCGACTATCGCGAGGTGCGGGTTTCGGAAGCGATCATCGAACATTCGCGCACCGTGTTCCTGGTGGCCGACCATTCGAAATTCTGGCGGCCGGCGCTGGTGCGGCTCGGCGATATCTCGAAAATCAATGCCCTGTTCACTGACAAGCCCGTGCCGGAAGCCATGGCCGGCATTTTCGAAGAAGCGAAAATCGACGTGTTCGTTACCGACGACGTGGACCGGCAGCAAAAAAAATAATCCCGCGAAGCCATTCGCACGCCGCACGGCGAACATTCATCCCCTTTTTCCTCCATCCGGGCGACGGCTCAGGCCAGTCCTGTGCGCGACAGCCGCTTGCAAGCCTCCGGGCCGAGGAGGGGATAGTGCTTATCTATAAGCAATTAAGTTTATTTCTATTGAATAATTGCTTTCAATAAATATAAATGATTATCAATGTTCGAATTCGAACAATATACTTTCGAATATAAATATTTTATGATGTGCGGTGACATTGCAAGCATACCGTTTTGCTATTTGGCAACAACTGGATATGTCCGATGAGCGAGTTGCCGACACAAGGAGATGGCTGTGGCATCAGATGAGATTGTTGATTTGCTGGTAGTGGGCGGCGGCGTTAACGGCGCCGGAATTGCGCGCGACGCCGCGGGTCGCGGATTGAGCGTGTTGCTTTGCGAGCAGGACGACCTGGCTTCGCACACTTCATCGGCCAGCACCAAGCTGATACATGGCGGCTTGCGCTATCTCGAACATTACGAATTCGGCCTGGTTCGCAAAGCCCTGCAAGAGCGCGAACTGCTGCTGCGCATGGCGCCGCACATCATCGCGCCGCTGCGCTTCGTGATGCCGCATGTATCGAGCCTGCGGCCGGCCTGGATGATACGCGCCGGCCTGTTTTTATACGACAACCTGAGCAAGCGCGAATTGCTGCCCGGTTCGCGCTCCATCGATTTCCGCAAGCATCCGGCCGGCGCGCCGCTGAAGAAAACCCTGAGCAAAGGTTTCGTGTATTCCGACGCCTCGGTGCAAGACGCGCGCCTGGTGGTGCTCAATGCGATGGACGCCAAGGAACGCGGCGCCGCCATCCTCACCAGGACCCGCCTGATCGAAGCCAGGCAAGGCACGCAATACTGGGACGCTACCCTGTTGTCGGTCGTGAGCGGCGCGACTACCAAGGTCAAGGCGCGCTGCGTGGTCAACGCTGCCGGTCCCTGGGTCGCCAGCTTGTTGAACAGCGCATTGAATACGCCGGCCCAGCATCACATCCGCCTGGTCAAGGGCAGCCACATCGTCACCAAGCGCCTGTTCGACCACGACCACGCTTACATTTTCCAGAATCCCGACAAGCGCATCGTCTTTGCGATTCCGTATGAAACCGACTTCACGCTGATCGGCACCACCGATGTCGAGTACAGCGGCAATCCGGGCAAGGTAGAGATTTCGGATGAAGAAACCGCTTACCTGTGCGAATCGGTGAGCCGCTATTTCGAAGCCGCCGTGACGCCGCAACAGGTGGTCTGGTCCTATGCCGGCGTGCGGCCGCTGCTGGAAGAAGAAGTCGCCAATCCGTCCGCGGTAACCCGCGACTACCGTCTTGAGCTGCGGGCCGAGCAAGGGCTGGCGCCGGTGCTGTCGGTATTCGGCGGCAAGATCACCACTTACCGGCGCCTGGCGGAAGAAGCCATGGAGCAGCTGCAGCCGCTGTTCGGTTACATGAAATCGCACTGGACCGCGCATGAAGCGCTGCCGGGCGGCGACATCGCCAACGCCGATTTCGCAGACTTCCAGCGGATTTTCCAGCAGCGCCATGCCTGGCTGCCGGCCACCTTGGCGGCGCGTTATGCACGCACCTACGGCACCCGCGCGGCGCGCCTGCTGGACGGCATCCACGAGATGGCCGGGCTGGGCGAATTGTTCGGCGCCGACCTGTATGAGGCGGAAGTGCGCTACCTGATGCGCAACGAATGGGCGCTGACTGCCGACGATATCCTGTGGCGCCGTTCCAAGCTGGGATTGCGTTTTGACGCAGCCGGCGTCGAGCGCCTGCATGCCTGGCTGGAGGCGCAGCAAGCACCCGCACCGGCCGCCATGCTGGCTTGAAATGGTTTACCTGAAGTTTTGCCCGGCAGGCAGCAGCGCCGGAAGATAAAAAAGACAGGTCCGGAATCAGCCCCGGATCAAAGTCGCCCGGTCCGCGCAGGCGGATTCACCAACCTTGGAGTAGACAAGTTGAAAGATAAATACATTTTAGCCCTGGATCAGGGAACGACCAGTTCGCGCGCCATCCTGTTCGACCGTCAAGGCAATATCGTTTCTTCAGCGCAGAAAGAATTCCGCCAGATCTATCCGCAGCCGGGCTGGGTCGAACACGATCCGCAGGAAATCTGGTCGACCCAGGTCGGCGTCGCCGCCGAGGCTTCAACCAACATCGGCCTGAACGGCACTTCGATCGCCGCCATCGGCATTACCAACCAGCGCGAAACCACCGTGGTCTGGGATCGCGAAACCGGCAAGGCGGTGTACAACGCCATCGTCTGGCAAGACCGCCGCACAGCCGCATTCTGCGACCAGCTGAAAGCCGACGGCCTGGCCGAAACCATCCGCGCAAAGACCGGCTTGCTGGTCGACTCGTATTTTTCCGGCACCAAGATCCGCTGGATACTGAACAACGTCGAAGGCGCGCAGCAGCTGGCCGACCAGGGCCGCCTGGCGTTCGGCACGATCGACACCTGGCTGGTCTGGAACATGACCCGCGGCAAGCTGCACCTGACCGATGTCTCGAACGCCTCGCGCACCATGCTGTTCAACATCCATACCATGGAGTGGGATGACGAGCTGCTCAAGATCATGGGCGTGCCGCGCAGCATGCTGCCGGAAGTGCGTTCCTCCAGCGAAGTCTACGGCCACACCGAGATTTCGGGCTTCGGCTCCGAAATCCCGCTGGCGGGGATTGCCGGCGACCAGCAGGCGGCCCTGTTCGGCCAGATGTGCACCGAACCCGGCATGGTCAAGAATACCTACGGCACCGGCTGTTTCATGGTGATGAACACCGGCACCAAGCCGATCATTTCGAAAAACAACCTGCTGACCACGGTTGCCTGGAAAATCGGCAACGAAGTCAACTACGCGCTGGAAGGCAGCATCTTCATCGGCGGCGCCGTGGTGCAGTGGCTGCGCGACGGCCTTGGCATCATCAAGACTTCCACCGAAATCGAAGCACTGGCGCGCAGCGTCAAGAGCAGCGACGGCGTCTACCTGGTGCCGGCGTTTGCCGGCCTCGGCGCGCCGCACTGGAACCCGCACGCACGCGGCACCATTTTCGGCATTACCCGCGGCACCACCTCGGCCCACTACGCGCGCGCCGCGCTGGACAGCATCGCTTACCAGACCATGGACGTATTGAAAGCCATGGAAGCGGACGCCGGCATCGTCATCCCGGAACTGCGCGTCGACGGCGGCGCCACTGCCAACAACCTGCTGATGCAATTCCAGTCCGACATCCTGGGCGTGGACGTGGTGCGTCCGAAAGTCACGGAAACCACGGCGCTGGGAGCGGCCTACCTGGCTGGCCTGGCGGTCGGCTACTGGAGCAGCACCGACGACGTGCGCGGCCAATGGCAGCTCGACCAGCGCTTCAAGCCGGCGCTGCCGGCGGAAGAAGTGCAGGCCAGCATCAAAGGCTGGCAGCGGGCGATTGCAGCGGCCACGGTGTGGGCAGATTCCTGACCGCAAACCGGTAGCAGGCACCGTTGGATAAAAAACAGACCGGAACGCAGAACAGAATCTGCGTTCCTCTCACTTCCCATTTCCGAAAGAGTTCCTCATGACTCCCTTTTTAGCTGAATTCGTGGGCACCGCCCTGATTGTCTTGCTTGGCAACGGCGTGGTTGCCAATGTACTTTTAAGTAAAACCCATGGCCATGGCAGCGGCCTGATCGTGATCACGGTCGGCTGGGCGATGGCCGTATTCGTTGGCGTTTTTGTGGCGGCATCGTCCAGCGGCGCCCACCTGAATCCAGCCGTGACCCTGGCGCTGGCGGTGGCCGGCAAGTTTGCCTGGGGCAGCGTGCCGGGTTATATCCTGTCGCAGATGCTGGGCGGGATGATGGGTGCTTTCCTGGTATGGCTGGTGTACCGAAATCACTTCGCCGAAACTACGGACGGCAATCTGAAGCTGGCGGCGTTTTGCACGGCGCCGGCGATCCGCAACACCTTCGGCAACCTAGTGTCTGAAGTGGTCGGCACTTTCGTGCTGGTCTATTGCGTGTTGAATATCGCTTCGCCGAAGATGGGCCTGGGCGCGCTGGACGCGCTGCCGGTGGCTTTGCTGGTGATGAGCATCGGCGTTTCCCTGGGCGGCACCACCGGCTATGCGATCAACCCGGCGCGTGACCTGGGCCCGCGCCTGATGCACGCACTGCTGCCGATTCCCGGCAAACGCGACAGCGACTGGGGTTATGCCTTGGTGCCTGTGGTGGGTTCGATCTGCGGCGGCGTGCTGGCGGCGCTGGTGTACGGCCTGCAAATGGCGCATTGAGCTGCGATTGACGATGTATCCGGATCGGCTGGCTGCAAAGCCAGGAGCCGGTCCGGAATGTTCCTGCCTTATTTTCCCAGCAATTTCTCGATATCCGCCGCCAGCGCTTCCGGCTTGGTCTGCGGCGCAAAACGGTCAACCACGCCGCCATCCTTGTTCACCAGGAATTTGGTGAAATTCCATTTGATGCCCTCGCTGCCCAGCAAACCCGGCGCTGCGTTTTTCAGGTACTGGTAGAGCGGCGCCGCATGGTCGCCGTTGACGTCGATCTTCTCGAACAGGGGAAAGGTGACGCCGTAGTTCTTCTCGCAGAAAGCGCCGATTTCATCGGCGGTACCCGGTTCCTGGGCGCCGAACTGGTTGCACGGAAAGCCCAGTACTTCGAAGCCTTGCGCGCGGTACTTCTGGTAAATCTCTTCCAGTCCCTTGTACTGCGGCGTGAAGCCGCAGTTGCTGGCGGTATTGACGATCAGCAGCACCTTGCCGCGGAAGGCCGCCAGCGACTCGGGCGTGCCGTCCAGCTGCTTGACGGTGAAATCGTAAATGCTAGTGTCGGTAGTCATACTATCCCCAGGTGTTCAGTGCCGGCTGCAAGGTCGCGGTCCTTTGCATCCTTGCCGCGCAGCTTGATGGCGAGACGCAGATCGTTGACCGAATCGGCGTTGCGCAAGGCGTCTTCATAACTGATTTTATCCTCTTCGTACAAATCGAACAGGGCCTGGTCAAAAGTCTGCATGCCGAGTTCGCGCGACTTCTTCATGATTTCCTTGATCTCGTGCACATCGCCCTTGAAGATCAGGTCGGAAATGAGCGGCGAATTGAGCATGATCTCCACCGCTACCGCACGTCCCTTCACGGTTTTCAATGGCACCAGGCGTTGCGAGATGATGCCTTTCAGGTTGAGCGACAAGTCCATCAGCAACTGCGGCCGGCGCTCTTCGGGGAAAAAGTTGATGATGCGGTCAAGCGCCTGGTTGGAACTGTTGGCGTGCAAGGTGGCCAGGCACAAGTGGCCGGTTTCGGCGAAGGCGATGGCGTAGTCCATGGTTTCACGGTCGCGGATTTCGCCGATCAGGATCACGTCCGGCGCCTGGCGCAAGGTGTTCTTCAGCGCCACGCCCCAGTTGTCGGTGTCGACGCCGACTTCACGCTGGGTCACGATGCAGTTCTTGTGCGGGTGGATATATTCGACCGGATCCTCGATGGTGATGATGTGGCCGTAGCTGTTTTCGTTGCGATAGCCGACCATCGCCGCCAGCGTGGTCGATTTGCCGGAGCCGGTGGCGCCGACCATGATCACCAGGCCGCGCTTGGTCATGGCGACCTCTTTCAGCGTAGGCGGCAGGCCCAGGTCTTCGAATTTCGGGATATCGGTGGTGATCGTGCGCAGCACCATGCCGACCCGGCCCTGCTGGATGAACGCCGAGGCCCGGAACCGTCCCAGCCCGGCCGGGCTGATGGCGAAATTGCATTCCTTGGTTTCTTCGAAATCGGCAGCCTGCTTGTCGCTCATGATGGCGCGCGCCAGTTCCAGGGTATGCACCGAAGTCAGCGCCTGGTTCGACACCGGGGTGATCTTGCCGTCGATCTTGAACGCCGGCGGGAAGTCCGCGGTAATGAACAAATCGGAGCCGCGCTTGCTGACCATCAGGCGCAGCAAGTCGTGCATGAATTTGGTGGCTTGATCTCTTTCCATGATTCTTATCCTAATGTATTTGCAACCCGGGTTTTAGCCTGGGAAATTGTCCGGTGTCTTGGCCGCTGCGCGCGCGCTGGCCAGCGAGATCACATTGCGCTTGACCAGTTCGGTCAGGTTGCTGTCCAGGGTTTGCATGCCCATGTTGCTGCCGGTCTGGATCGCCGAGTACATCTGCGCAATCTTGCTTTCGCGGATCAGGTTGCGGATCGCCGGCGTGCCCAGCATGATTTCATGGGCCGCAACGCGGCCGGAGCCGTCCTTGGTCTTCAGCAGGCTTTGCGAAATCACTGCCTGCAGCGATTCCGACAGCATGGCGCGTACCATTTCCTTTTCTTCGCCCGGGAACACGTCGACGATACGGTCGATGGTCTTGGCGGCGGAAGAGGTGTGCAGGGTGCCGAACACCAGGTGGCCGGTTTCGGCGGCGGTCAGCGCCAGGCGGATGGTTTCCAGGTCGCGCAATTCGCCCACCAGGATCACGTCCGGGTCTTCGCGCAAGGCCGAACGCAGCGCATTGCTGAAGGAATGGGTGTGCGGGCCGACTTCACGCTGGTTGATCAGGCATTTGTTCGACTGGTGGACGAATTCGATCGGATCTTCGATGGTCAGGATGTGCGCGTATTCGTTCTCGTTGACATGGTTGACCATGGCGGCCAGCGTGGTCGATTTGCCGGAACCGGTAGGGCCGGTGACCAGCACCAGGCCGCGCGGCTTGAGCGACAGCTCGGCAAAGATGCGCGGCGCGTTGAGCTGCTCCAGCGTCAGGACCGTCGACGGAATCGTCCGCAGCACGGCCGCGGCGCCGCGGTCCTGGTTGAATGCATTCACGCGGAAGCGCGCCAGGCCGGGGATTTCAAAGGAAAAATCGCATTCCAGGTGTTCTTCGTACGCCTTGCGCTGGCCGTCGTTCATGATGTCATAAATCATGGAATGCACGTCCTTGTGCTCCAGCGGCGGCAGGTTGATGCGGCGCACATCGCCATGAACCCGGATCATCGGCGGCAAGCCTGCGGATAAATGCAAATCGGATGCCTTATTCTTCACCGAAAAAGCCAGAAGTTCGGAAATGTCCATTTATAATCCCTGTGCTGTATTTTGTTTGTTGAAATGCATTTTCCTGCCCAGGCGCTGCTTGTCAAAACCGCCTGGCCATGCAAGTTGGTAGTTCTTTACGGCAATTTTCAAACTCTCCGATTATGTCCTTAATGTCGCACAAGTTGCAAGCCGTCCATAGCAGTATTCATGCCACGGCCGTTGCGGTGTCGCGCCGACCTGACAGTGTGGCGCTGCTGGCGGTGTCCAAAACCTTCGGCGCCGACGCGGTGCTGGAAGCGATCGCCGCCGGCCAGCGTGCTTTCGGTGAAAATTATCTGCAGGAGGCGCTGGCCAAAATGGCTGAGGTCGAGCTGGCGCTGAAGTCTGGACAGCGCGACGATGTCTTGCTGGAATGGCATTTTATCGGTCCGATCCAGAGCAACAAGACGCGCGCCATCGCTGAGCATTTCGACTGGGTGCACACGGTCGACCGCGAAAAGATCGCCCAGCGCCTGTCGCAGCAGCGGCCGCCGCAACTGGCGCCGCTGAACATCTGCCTGCAGGTGAATATCAGCGGCGAAGCGAGCAAGAGCGGCCTGGCGCCGTCGGAGTTGCCGGCTGTGGCGCGTGCCGTTGCGGGATTGCCGGGGCTGAGGCTGCGCGGCCTGATGGCGATACCGGAGCCGACCGACGACCGGCAAAAACAGCATGCGGCATTTCGCCAGACCAGGGAGTTGCTGGAACAGCTGCGGCATGACCTGGGTACGCAGCAAGCTGGGCAGCAACTGGACACTTTGTCGATGGGCATGTCGGCAGACATGGTGGCGGCGATTGAAGAGGGCGCTACCATCGTGCGCGTGGGCAGTGCAATTTTTGGGCAACGGGAACGGAATCATGAAAAATAAATTGAATATCGGTTTCATCGGCGGCGGCAATATGGCGGCAGCCCTGATCGGCGGCCTGGCCGGCAAGGTGACCGACGGCGCCAGCATCCATGTGGTCGATCTGAATCCGGAGGCGCTGCAGAATCTGGCGCAGCGCTTCGGCGTCAGCACGGCGACCGGGATCGACGCCGCGATCGAGGCTTGCGAAGTGATCGTGCTGGCGGTCAAGCCGCAGCAGATGAAGGAGGTCGTGGCCAAATTGCGGCCGCATGTCCGGACCCAGCTGGTGCTGTCGATTGCTGCCGGGATCCGCGCGGTAGACCTGGCGCGCTGGCTGGGCGGCCACGACGCCATCGTGCGCTGCATGCCGAATACGCCGGCGCTGATCGGCCAAGGCATTACCGGAATGGTCGCCACCGCCGGCGTGTCGTCGGCACAGCGCGAGACCGCCGACCTGATCTTGCGCGCGGTGGGCAGCACGGTATGGCTGGATGACGAAGCAAAGATCGATGCGGTGACGGCGGTGTCCGGCAGCGGCCCGGCGTATGTATTTTATTTTATCGAGGCGATGCAGCAGGCGGCGCAGGAACTCGGCCTGACTGCCCAGCAGGGCATCGAACTGGCCAAGGCCACCTTCACCGGCGCGGCGCAGCTGGCGGCGCAATCGTCGGAGCCGGTGTCGCTGCTGCGCGAGCGCGTGACCTCCAAGGGCGGCACCACGTATGCCGCGTTGAGCAGCATGGAGGCTGCGGATGTGAAGGGCGCGATCATCGCTGCCATCAAATCAGCCGCGCTCCGCGGCCAGGAGCTGGGCGACGAGTTCGGACGCGATTAGCGCCGGGCGGGCGTTACGCATAAAAAAACAGCGGCATCGCATTGCGATTGCCGCTGTTTTTTATTGCAGAGCCGCAGTGGTGCCGAGGCTCCGGCCGCACTTTATTTGTTGCGGCCAATCGCCAGGCCAGCCAGCAAACCGATGACGGCCGCCACGCTGACAGCTTTCCATGGATTGTCGCCGACATATTCATCGGTGACATGGGCCGCGTGCTTGGTGTGCGCCACGGCTTTCTTGGTGGCTTTCGGCAGTTCCGTCTTGGCTGTTTCCAGCGCTGCTTTCAGCTTCTCACGGGCCGAGTTGTATTTTTTTTCCGCATGGTCATGGGTATCGTCGAGCAGGGTTTCCGCTTCCTTGATCACGGATTTGAGTTCGCCAGCCAGATTGTCGCGCATCTCTTTTACGTTGTCGGTAGTAGCCATGTTTGCCTCTTCAATGTGGATTGCGGGGAAAGGTGTTGCCTAATATATCACGATAATCATGCCGGGTTGCCGCCGGACATCTACCGGAACGCATAGTCCAGGGCGATCCCGCCGAATACCGCCGCTCCCAGCCAGTTGTTGTGGCGAAAAGCGGCGAAGCAGCCGGCGCGTTCGCGGCTGCGGATCAAGCGATAGTGGTAGACCGCACATCCGGCCGCCGCCAGCATGCCGGCGCTGAACCAGGCGCGCAGGCCGAATTGCCAGCCTACTGTAAATATTAATCCCAAACTGAGCGCGTAACAAAGCATGATTGCGGTTACGTCGTAGCGGCCGAAGGTAATCGCCGAAGTCCTGATGCCGATTTTCAGGTCGTCGTCGCGGTCGACCATGGCGTATTCGGTGTCGTAGGCGACCGCCCAGAATACATTCGCCAGCAACAGCAGCCAGGCGGCGGCCGGCACGGTTCCCTGGACCGCGGCGAAACCCATGGGAATGCCGAAGCCGAAGGCGATGCCGAGGTAGGCTTGCGGGATCGCGAAGAAGCGCTTGAAATAGGGATAGCTGCCAGCCACGATCACGGCGACGACCGACAGCTCCTTGGTCAGCGTGTTCAGCGGCAGGATCAGCAGCAGCGACAGCAGTGTCAGCACGACGGCCACCATCACCGCTTCCCAGGCGGCGATCTTGCCGCTGGTCAGCGGCCGCTCAGCGGTGCGCTTGACGTGCTTGTCGAAATCGCGGTCGGCAAAATCGTTGATCGCGCAGCCGGCCGAGCGCATCAGGGCGGTGCCGAGACAGAAAATCGCGACCAGGGCCCAGGCCGGCTTGCCCTCGGCCGCCAGCCACAGGGCGGCCAGGGTCGGCCATAGCAGCAGCAGGATGCCGATCGGTTTGTCCATGCGGATCAGCCGGAAGTAGAGTTTGAGGCGATTCATTGCGGTCTGGATGATTAGCGTAGCCGCCAGGCGGCAGCGGGAAAAAGGGGGGATGGAAACACGCCGGCGGACGTAAGCCAGGTTCTATCCCGGCCGGCATACATCGGCTTTTGGCTCAGCCTTCGACGGCAAGCGCGTCATGCAGCAAGGTAACGCCTTTCAGGCCGCAATCCAGCACCGCTTTTTGCACGGCTTCGATGGCGGCATGGCGCGTGAAGCTCTTGCGCCAGACAATCACCACCCGGCGCGACGGCTCCGGATCGGTGAACGGCACATAACGCAGCATGCCGTCCTTGGCGTCGATATCGGGCACCGAGGCCAGCGGCAGCACCGTGATGCCGATGCCGGAAGCCACCATGTGGCGGATGGTTTCCAGCGACGAACCTTCGAAAGTGCGGGCAATGCCGTCGCCGGCAGTCGAAAAGCGCGACATTTCGGGGCACACCTCCAGCACCTGGTCGCGGAAACAATGGCCGTTGCCGAGCAACAGCATGGTTTCCGATTTGAGATCCTGGGCGCTGATGCTGGTGCGGTTGGCCCAGGCATGATGCTTGGGCAGCGCCACCACGAACGGCTCGTCGTACAGCGGCTGCACCATCAGGCCGTGCTCCGGGAACGGCAGGGCGATGATGGCGGCGTCCAGTTCGCCCTGGCGCAGCAGCTCCAGCAGGCGCACGGTGAAATTTTCCTGCAGCACCAGCGGCATCTGCGGCACTTGCTCGATCATGGTTTTCACCAGCGGCGGCAGCAGGTAGGGGCCGACCGTATAGATGATGCCCAGGCGCAGCGGGCCGGCCAGCGGATCCTTGTTCTGGTTGGCGATCTCGCGGATGGTGGCGGTCTGCTCCAGCACCCGTTCAGCCTGGGCCACGATCTGCGCACCCAGCGGCGTCACGGAAATTTCGGTGCCGCCGCGTTCGAAGATCACCACGCCCAGTTCGTCTTCCAGCTTCTTGATCGCCACGGAGAGGGTCGGCTGCGCCACGAAACAAGCTTCAGCGGCATGGCCAAAATGCTTTACGCGAGCTACCGCGACGATATATTTGAGTTCGGTCAGAGTCATGTTGTTATCTTCGCATATTTTTCGATGGAGATTGTGTCTCCCCGCGTTTCAGCGCCGCTTTTGCAAAATAACCATCATTTTTGCCCATGCCGCTCAAACCTTCAGGAAATCTTCGCGGCCGCCCAGCCAACGCGTCAGATGGGCGCTGACGGTAGCCTGGCTGGCTGGCGCCGGATCCTGCAGCAGCGTTTGCGCCAGGTCGCGGGCGCGGTCGACCAGCCATTGGTCGGTAGCCAGGTCGGCAAAACGCAGCATGGCCTGGCCTGACTGGCGCGCACCGAGGAATTCGCCGGGGCCGCGGATTTCCAGGTCGCGCCGCGCGATTTCGAAGCCGTCGGTGGTTTCGCGCATGGTCATCAGGCGTTGCTTGGCGACATAGCCGAGCGGGCTTTGGTATAACAGCAAGCATACGCTGGCGGCAGAACCGCGTCCAACCCGCCCGCGCAGCTGGTGCAGCTGCGACAGTCCGAAGCGTTCCGCATGTTCGATCACCATCAGCGAAGCGTTGGGGACATCGACCCCGACTTCAATCACGGTAGTGGCGACCAGCACGTGGCAGGCGCCGGCGCTGAAGGCGTCCATGACTTCCTGTTTTTCGGCTTGCTTGAGACGGCCGTGCACCAGGCCGATCCGCAGGTCCGGCAACGCTTCGGCCAGCATTGCGTAGGTTTCGGTGGCGGTCTGCAGCTGCAGGGCCTCCGATTCTTCGATCAGCGGGCAGACCCAGTACGCCTGGCGTCCGTCCTGTACTGCCGCATGCACCCGTGCGATCACCTCGTCGCGCCGTGCCTGGTCGACTGCGCGGGTGACGATGGGGGTGCGGCCGGGCGGCAGTTCGTCGATCACCGAGATTTCCAGGTCGGCGTAATAAGTCATCGCCAGGGTGCGCGGAATCGGCGTGGCGCTCATCATCAATTGGTGCGGCACCACCGGCGCCGTGTTTTGGACGGCATCGCTGCCGCCGTTTTCAGACACGGTCTTGTTGCGCAGCGCCAGCCGCTGGCCGACGCCGAAACGATGCTGTTCGTCGACGATCACCAGGCCCAGCCTGGCGAACTGCACGCTGTCCTGGATCAGGGCATGGGTGCCGATCACCAGTTGCGCCTCGCCCGACTCGATCATGGCCTGGGCCGCCAGCTTTTCTTTCTTTTTCAGGCTGCCGGTGAGCCAGGCGACGCGCACGCCAAGCGGCTCCATCCAGGCGGCGATCTTGCGGAAATGCTGGTCCGCAAGGATTTCGGTGGGCGCCATCAGCACCGCCTGGTAGCCGCTGTCGATGGCTTGTGCCGCGGCCAGGGCGGCAACCACGGTCTTGCCGCTGCCGACATCGCCTTGCAGCAGGCGCTGCATGGGAAACGAGGCTCGCAGGTCGGCGCTGATTTCGGCCACCACCCGCTGCTGCGCCTTGGTCAGGGTAAACGGCAGCGTGGCGAGGAAGGCTGCGGACAACTGCCCGACCACCGGCAGCGCGCGGGCATTTTTGGCGCGCCGTGCGACCTGGGCCCGTTTCAACGACAATTGCTGGGCCAGCAGCTCATCGAATTTCATGCGCACCCAGGCCGGATGAGAGCGGTCTTCCAGCGCATGCTCGTCGACGTCGGGCGGTGGATTGTGCAGCAGGCGCACCGCGCTTTCGAACGGCATCAGCTGCTGCGCCGCCAGCTGCGCCGGCGACAAGGTGTCATGCCAGGCGACGTTCTGCATGGCGTCGGCAATCGCCTTGCGCAGGAAAATCTGCGACAGGCCTTCGCCGGCCGGGTAAACCGGGGTCAGGACATCAGGCAAGGGAGCGCCTTCCAGCACCACCTTGTAACTGGGGTGGACTACTTCAGCGCCGAAAAAGCCGTGGCGGATTTCGCCGCGCGCGCGCACCCGGGTGCCGACCGCCAGCTGCTTGGTCTGGCTGCCGTAGAAATTCAGGAAACGCATCACCAGCTGGCCGCTATCGTCGGCGATGGTGACGATCAGCTGCCGCCGCGGCCGGTACTGGATATCGCAGGCAGTGACGACGCCTTCGACTTGCGCTACGCTGGCGCCCATCATGCCGGCTTGCTGGATGGCGACGATCTCGGTTTCATCTTCATAACGCAGCGGCAGGTGCAAAACCAGGTCCATGTCCGTGCGCAGGCCCAGCTTTTCCAGTTTGCTGGCGCGGGTGTTCGCAGCCGGGGCAGGGGGGGCGGCAGCGGCAGGTTTTCGCTTCGGAGCAGGCATATCAGGCGGTTTGTAGGCCACAGGGCGTAAAATAGCGGGTTTGCTCATAAAAAAGCATCGAGTTGCTGCATCCCTGTTGTGTACAGATTTCAGCGTTTGCCATTGTAAAGCCTATAGCTGTATTGGCAAGTTGAGCCTAATTTCATTATTTTTATCCGAGCATGCATTCTCTATCCGATTACGATTTCGAACTGCCTCCCGAGCTGATCGCGCAAACCCCGCTGCCGCAGCGCAGCGCCTCGCGCCTGCTGCATATCGACGGCGGACAGCTGATTGACCGCCGGTTCGCCGACATTGTCGACCTGTTGAATCCCGGCGACCTGTTGGTGTTCAACGATACCCGCGTACTCAAGGCGCGCTTCTTCGGCGTCAAGGAAACCGGCGGCAAGGTCGAGGTGCTGGTCGAACGCGTGGTTGACAACCGTACCGTGCACGCCCAGGTGCGCGCCTCGAAATCGCCGCCTGCCGGCGCCCGGATCTGCCTGGCCGAAGCATTCGACGTCGTGGTGGGCGAGCGCGTCGGCGAGTTTTATACGCTGGTGTTCCCGGCCGATGTGTTCGAGCTGATCGAGGCCCATGGCCGCCTGCCTTTGCCGCCGTATATCGAGCACGATGCCGATGCTTTCGATGAAACCCGTTATCAAACCGTCTACGCCAAACACGCGGGCGCGGTGGCGGCGCCCACCGCCGGCCTGCATTTCGACCAGGCCTTGCTGCAAAGCTTGCAGCAAAAGGGCATCGGCTTCGCCTATGTCACGCTGCATGTAGGGGCCGGCACTTTCCAGCCGGTGCGCAGCGAGAACCTGGCGGAACACAAGATGCACAGCGAGTGGTACACCATCGCCGAAGCCACCGTGGATGCCGTGCGCGCTGCCAAGGCCGGCGGCGGCAAGGTAGTGGCGGTCGGCACTACCAGCTTGCGGGCGCTGGAGTCAGCCTCGCAGTCCGGCGTTTTGCAGGCGGGCAGCGCCGACCCCGCCTTGTTCATCACTCCCGGCTACGTCTTCAAGACCGTGGATCGCCT
>Ga0182005_1000117_pt1 | contig 57578 bp, 49 predicted proteins | sample Sormic07211103_1_FD_123021 | JGI IMG/M metagenome (GOLD analysis project Ga0182005, IMG submission 123021) | Rhizosphere microbial communities from Sorghum bicolor, Mead, Nebraska, USA - 072115-103_1 MetaG | ecosystem: Host-associated > Plants > Roots > Rhizosphere | place: USA: Nebraska... | reverse complement strand
CAGCAATTTTCCTTTGGCGTTTTCCGTTGCCGGCGGCGATACCGCAGCAGCGCTGGCGGCAGGCTGCCCAGTGGTGGTCAAGGCTCACCCGGCGCATCCCGGCACCTCGGAACTGGTTGGCCGTGCGATCCAGCAAGCGGTGGCGGCAGCGGGTTTGCCGGAAGGCGTGTTTTCGCTGCTGACCGGGGTCGGCAACGAGCTCGGCATCGCACTGGTCAGGCAGCCGGCGATCCAGGCGGTTGGTTTTACCGGCTCGCGCCAGGGCGGCCTGGCCTTGATGGCCGCCGCCGCCGCGCGGCCGCAGCCGATCCCGGTGTATGCCGAAATGAGCAGCATCAATCCCGTATTCCTGCTGCCGCAGGCATTGGCCGGCAAGGCTGAAGCGCTGGCCGCGGCGTTTGTCGATTCGCTGGTGCTGGGCGTCGGCCAGTTCTGCACCAATCCCGGCCTGGTGCTGGCGCTGCAAGGACCGGACCTTGAACGCTTCAGCGCCGCGGCTGCCGCCCAGCTGGCGCAGCGCAATGCCGCCACCATGCTGACGGCCGGCATCCATCATGCATATCAAGACGGCGTCAGCCGGCTGTCCGCCAATTCCCGGGTGCGCCAGCTGAGCCAGGGCGTCGCCAGCGATGCCGCCGGCAGCGGCGTGCCGGCGTTGTTCCGCACCAGCGCCCAGGATTTCCTGGCCGATCCGCATTTGTCGGAAGAGATATTCGGGCCGGCATCGTTGCTGGTCGCCTGCCGCGACATGGGCGAGATGTTTGCCGTGGCGGAGCACCTGGAAGGACAGCTGACCGCGACCTTGCAGATGGCGGACGGCGACCATGAAACCGTGCGCGGATTGCTGCCCATCCTGGAACGCAAGGTTGGCCGGATCCTGGCCAACGGCTTTCCGACCGGGGTCGAGGTATCGTATTCCATGGTTCACGGCGGGCCGTTCCCGGCGACATCGGACAGCCGCGCCACTTCGGTCGGCACGGCGGCGATCCAGCGTTTCCTGCGCCCGGTTTCCTACCAGAACCTGCCGCAAGACCTTTTGCCGGCCGCTGTCCAGGACAGCAATCCGCTGGCGATCTGGCAGCGCATCAACGGTCAATTGAAAAAATAAGCCGGGCTCATCGGCATAATCCAGGAATAACCCAGGAATAAAACAGGCATAACCCAGGAGTTGACATGTCCGCAGTAAAAGATACGCAGCTGGCGCATTTCCCCAGCCTGAAAGACAAGAATGTATTCATCACCGGCGGCGGCAGCGGCATCGGCGCAGCGATTGTCAGCGCGTTTGCCGGACAGGGCGCGCGCGTGGCTTTCGTCGATATCGAGACCGCCGCCAGCGAAGCCTTGTGCGAGCAGCTGGCCGCCGCAGGCTTGCCCAGGCCGCTGTTCCGCCATTGCGATATCCGCGACATCGCGGCGTTGCAGTCGACCATGCGGGAGCTGGCGCAAGCGCTGGGCGATTTCGACGTGCTGGTCAACAATGCGGCCAACGACCAGCGCCACCAGTGGCAGGAAGTCACCGTCGATTACTGGGACGACCGTATCGCCATCAACCAGCGCCCGATGTTCTTTACCTGCCAGGCCGTAGCGCCTGGCATGCAAAAGAAGGGCGGCGGTTCAATCATCAACCTCAGCTCGATCAGCTGGCATCTGTCGAACGGCGGCTATCCGGTGTACACCACGGCCAAGGCGGCGGTGGTCGGCCTGACGCGCGGCCTGGCGCGCGACCTCGGGCCGCACAATATCCGCGTCAATACCGTGTCGCCGGGCTGGGTCATGACGGAAAGACAGATCGCCCTGTGGCTCGACGCCGCAGGCGAGGAAGACATCAAGCGCAACCAGTGCCTGCCTGGAAAGCTGCAGCCTTGGCACCTGGCGCGCATGGTGCTGTTCCTGGCGGCGGATGACAGTGCGATGTGCACGGCGCAGGAATTCATCGTTGATGCGGGTTGGGCCTGAGCGGGCCCGGGTGCTTAGCTGCGCGCATCCTTAGGCTTGTCGCCTAGCGGCCAGTCGTGTGATTTTCCTTGGTAGACCGGTCGCGGCTGATGAGTGAAAAATGCCGATACATCCACGGCCTCCTGGTCTGTCAGGGTGCCGCCTTGGCCCAGCGGCATATTGTGCTTGACGAACGCCGCTGCCGTGTAGGTGCGGGCCATGCCGGCGCCGTCGTTGAAGGAGTCGGCTCCCCATAGCGGCGGGAAGGTATAACCGTGCTCGCCGTTTTTCATGCCGGATCCGTCCGCACCATGACAGCTGGCGCATTTGTCTGCGTACACCTGCTTGCCATGGTTTGCATCCGCCTCGAGCTTCTGGTCGATCGCTCCGAAACCTCGTCCCGTCACGCTCACGCCAGTCGGCACGCCGGTCGACAGCCACTGCATGTATGCCAGGATATTCGTCATTTCCGTCGACGTATATGGCAGCGGCTTGCCATTCATCGAGCGTTCGAAGCAATCGTTGATCCGTTCCTGCAAGGAGATCAGCTTGCCGCTGCGCGAGCGGTATTCCGGGAAAACTCCCCAGATGCCGACCCAGGGCGAAGCATTCGCCGTGGCGCCGCCGGCCAAATGGCAATTGGTGCAATTGAGGCCGTTCCCGACATTTTTGGGAAGGCGCTGATGCGTCTCGTTCATCAGCTTCCGGCCTTCCTGAATCGCGCTGCCCCTGGGGCCGGCCGGAATGCTGGATTCCGCTGGCGGCCGTACCTCTGGCACGACCGTCTGCGCACCCGCATTGCACACAAAGAAGGCGGTCGCGAGAAGCGCCGGAAATCGATATTGTTCCAGTTTTGTGAATTTGCTTGACATTGATCCCCCCATTTTTCTGGTTTTTATCGATGGTGGCGATTCACGATGTTTGTTGCCGCCATCAAGGCTACAGTCTAGTAGATTTGCGCCGCGACATCCCGAATCGTTTGCTGCAGGATTTTCGCGCCCGGGGAAAGTATCTGCAAGCGCCGGGTGATGATGCCGAAACCATCCATCTTGCATGGCAGCTCGATCGGCAATATCGCCAGCACATTGACCTGGGCATAAAAGCGCGCCACTTCGGCCGGCATCACATGCAGGAAATCGGTTTGCTGCAGCAGGCTGCTGATCACCAGGATGGCGGTGGTGTCGACTACGTTGGCCGGCGGCGCCAGGCCATCCTTGTGGAACATCATGTCGACCCGGTGGCGGAGGATGCTGCCCTTGGGCGGCAGGATCCAGCCGGCGTCGGCGATATCCTTCAACTGCAGGCTGGAGACGTGGCGCAAGGGATGGTCGACCCGCGCCACCGCGCATACCGGTTCGTCCGACAACTCTTCGTATTCGAGATTGCGGTTGTCTTCCTGGTCCAGGATGCGCGCCACCAGGAAATCGAGCGAGCCGCGCTGCAGCCGTTCCAGCAAGATGTTGCTGCTCTCGACCTCGACCCCGATGCGCAGCATCGGCGCCTGCTGCTTGAGCCGCGCAATCGCCGGCGGCAGCAGCACCATGCCCGGCGACAGGATCGCACCGACATTGACCTGGCCCGACAGTCCCGATTTCAGCGCGGTGATGTCGTCGTGCGCGTGCGACAGGCTGGTCAGCGCCATGCGCGAATGGCGGATCATCGCTTCGCCGTAGATGGTCGGACGCATGCCGCGCGGCAGCCGCTCGAACAGCTGCACATCCAGCATGTCTTCCAGGTCCTTGAGCTGCTTGGAGGCGGCCGGCTGCGTCATGTTGAGCGCTTCCGCCGCACGGTGGATATTGCGTTCCTCGTCCAGCGCGATCAGCAAGAGCAGCTGGCGGGTTTTCAGGCGTGCGCGCAGAAACCAGTTGGTGTCGTTGGTGGGCATTGTCGTCTCGCTGGTTGATTTTTTTATACGCTGCTTGCTCATTACCGGATTTTCCGGATTTGGCAGGGCTCTCAAAATGATACCAAATACAGTATTGATGTAGTGGAAAAATTCATTGGATCGATATCAATCGAATCCTTACTATGAGCGCACATTCACGCAGGTCCGCGATTTCCGGATATGGAGGGCAGGCCGGCAGTGGATGAATTCATAATAATTTCAAGGAGACGACAACATGATTTTTTCCAGAAGCCTCGCCGCGGCGGGCCTGTTCGGCCTGATCGCCGCCGCCTGCAGTCAAGCGCAAGCGCAGACCAACGTCACCATATACGGGCGCGTCGATGCCGGCATCGATTTCCAGAGCAGCGTCGCATTGAAGGACGCCAACGGCAACCAGACCGGCGCCACCGGCAGCAAATTCGGCACCTCCGGCAACCAGTGGGGCACCAGCATGTTCGGTTTCAAAGGCACGGAAGACCTGGGCGGCGGACTGGGCGCTTTCTTCCTGCTGGAGTCCGGCTTCAATGCGCCGACCGGGCAGACCAACGGCAGCGCATTGTTCAACCGCCGTTCTTATGTCGGCCTGAGCGGCAGCGCCGGTTCCATCAAGTTCGGCAAAAACCTGTTCATCGTCAACGATGTCTGGTACCTGGATCCGACCGGCCAGCAATTCATCGGCACCGCCAACCTGGTCAAGGGCCGCAACTGGCCGGGCGCCAACAATGTGATCGAATACCAGACCCCGACCTGGAGCGGTTTTAACGCTACCGTGCAAACCAGCCTGGGCGAGCAGGCAGGCTCGACCCGCAACGGCCGCAGCGACGGCGTGTCGCTGGTGTACACCAACGCCGGGCTGGAACTGCGCGCCATCTATGACGTGATCCGCGACGTCAACGGCAAGTACAGCGATATCTATGCGGCGTCGAAGGACCTGATCGTGGGCGGCACTTACACTATCGATGCCTTGAAGCTGTTCGCCGCCTACGAAAACGTTTCGGCGCCGGACAGCATTGCCGGCAGCCCGGACAAGATCCAGCATTACTGGATCGGCGCCAACTACGTGCTGACGCCGGCGCTGACCCTGATCGGCGGCGCTTTCCACGCCAAGCTCAACAATGACGGCGGCAGCGGCAACCTGTTCATGCTGGGCGCCAACTACAACCTGTCCAAGCGTACCTTGCTGTACGCCAGCGTCGGCACCGTGCGCAACAAGGGCAACGCCAATTTCTCGGTCGAAATGAGCGGCGACAATCCGCTGGCCGGACATAGCCAGAACGGCGGCTACCTTGGCGTCAGCCATTCTTTCTAGGGCGCGGCTTTGAGGTAAGCTGTCGGTTCTGCTGTAGTACCGCAACGAGGTCGTCAAGACCTCGTTTGCATTTCAAGGAGGATGGAGACATGACCACCGAGATAGCCACCGCCAGCCTGCTGTTCGACGGCAAGCATCTGCTGGGAGAGGGCGTGCTGTGGTGCGATCGCACGCAACGCCTGTTCTGGACCGATATCCTCGGCGCCAGCCTGTGGTGCCACGATCCGGCCGCAGGCGCCACCCGCAACTGGCCGATGCCAGAGCGGCTGGCGACGTTTACCTTGACCGAAGACGACGACCGCCTGCTGCTGGGGCTGGCCTCGCAGCTGGCCTGGTTCAGTTTTTCCAACAATGCAGTGACGCCGATTTGCGCGGTCGAAGCAGACCTGCCGCACACGCGGCTGAACGACGGCCGCTGCGATCGTTTCGGCCGCTTCGTGTTCGGCACCAAGAACGATGCTCCCGGCCTGGCGCGCTGCTGCAGTTTCTACCGGTTAAACACCGACCTGACACTGGAACGCCTAGCGTTGCCGCAGGTCGCCATCAGCAACAGCATTTGCTTCAGTCCCGACGGCCGCACCATGTATTACTGCGATTCGCCGAGCAAGACGATACGCTGCTGCGACTATGACACCGCCGCCGGCACGATCAGCAATGACCGCCAGTTCGCCAGCCTGCAGGGGCAGCCGGGCGAGCCTGACGGCTCAACCGTCGATAGCGAGGGTTACCTGTGGAATGCCCAATGGGGCGGCCATCGCGTGCTGCGTTTCGCGCCGGACGGCAGTATCGACCGCTTGGTCCGGGTGCCGGTGGCGCAGCCCAGCTGCGTGGCGCTCGGCGGAGCAGGCCTGGATACCCTGTACGTGACCAGCGCGCGCGAATCGCTGTCGGCGGCAGCCTTGCTGGCCGAGCCGGCTGCGGGCGGCGTATTCCAGCTGCGCTTGCCCGGTGTGCGCGGCTTGCCGGAAGCCCGCTTCGGCAGCTGACTTTACAGATAGCTGATGGTCATGACCACCGGGCTGATGGTGGCGCCGGCGGCTTGGGGCGCAACGCGCAGGCCGAGCTGGCTGTCGCCTTGCAGGGCCATGCGATAGGCGGTGGCTTCCTGGTTTCCCAGCGCCTTGCCGTCGCGCGTCAAGGTAACAATGGCCGCGGCCGAACTGGCAGCGGGACCGACGCGCTGGAATGAAACTGCGACGGCGCTGGATTTATCGCAGTGAATGTTGATTTTTCCGGCATCGAAGCTGCCGGTGCTGCAAGGCGGCTCGACGATATTGCCGGTGAATTGGATGATGCCGCCGTTGGCGCCGGCCATGGCGCTTGAGGCCAGGGAAAGCAGGGCGGATGCGGCGGCGAGTTTTAACAGGAAGATGTTCATTGTTACCTCTTTAAAAAATAGTAAAACCCGCAAACAAATTTCCATGAAGAAATGGTACTACATGGAAATATCAGTTGTCAGTGTTTAACTTGTCTTTATTGAGAGAAACAATAAATCTTGTCTTGAAAAGTCCTTGCCAGAACAATGCCGCGTCCGGCATCTGCCGTCACGCGGCCAGGATGCGCCCGATCGCCGCGCTGTTGACGGCGATTTTTTCACTGTCCTGGTACAGCAGTTCCACCCGCTGCTGCAACGGATGCCAGGCCGGCCATTGCTCTGCCTGGTTGCCTGCCGCTGTTTGCGCCGTGAACGGAGCCGCCTCGGAAGGCGGCAAGGGCGCCTTCGGGTCGAGTACCTGTTCCGCCAGTCCCAAGGTCCTGCTGACGCGCGCGGTGGCTGCATCCAGTTCGCCATTGACCGCATCCTGCGGCAAGCCTTCGGCGTTACGCCGTAACAGTATCCGCAGCGCCGCGACGTGGGCGATCACCAGGTAGTTCTGCACGATGAACTGGTTCAGGTTTTCCACCGCGCGATGCTTGCTGGCCGGCTCGTCGAGCATGCGAACCAGGGTCGACACCAGTTCCGAAATGCTGTCGAGGAAACGCTTGCGGCAGACGCGGTAGATGAAGTCGTCGCGCACCTTGCCTTGCAACAGGTTGTTGCCGGCTTCCAGGAAGCGCTGGTTGCTTTTCAAGACATTGCGGATCAGTTGCGGCAGCGTGCGGTATTCCCAGCTCGGCAGGACGAAGCTGAACGCGGTGGCGATGGCGGCGCCGATCAGGGTGTCGATCAGGCGCTCGCCGATGACGTGGCCGCTGCTCGGGATCACCAGGTTGATCTGCAGCAGGATCTGCATGCTGGCGGCAATCGCCGTGTAGCGGTACTTGACGTAGATGAAGGCCGGCGCCGCCACGGTCGCCATGAACAGGAAGCCGAGCAGGGCCACCGGTTCGTGCACGAAGCGCAGTATCAGCGCGGTCGCCACGCAGCCTATCAGGGTGCCTACCAGGCGGTCGCTGCGGCGCTGCTTGGTCTGGCTGAAGCTGGGCTTGAGGATGATGGCGATGGTCAGCACGATCCAGTAGCCGTGGCCGGCATACGGCAAGGCATCCGCCGCCAGCAGGCCGCAGGAGATGGCCAGGGCCGCACGCACCGCAAAACGGAAAGTCGGCGATTGCCAACGCAGGTTGGAGACCAGCACGCCCAGCTGGTATTTCTGCTGGGTCAGGAACGGCGTCATGTCCTTGCCCATCAGCACCGGCAGCGGCCCCTGCACGCTCTGGGTGGCGTGGTGCAGCTGGCCGATCATGTCGATCGCATCGCAGATCTTGGTATACGTGGCGCGCAGGATATCCAAGGCCTCTTCGGACACCTTGCCGGCCAGGCTGTCTTGCTGCAGCTGCTGCAGTTCGCTTTCGATGGAGCGCATCTCGGCCTTGTAGCTGATGCTGGCGAACGAAGCGCGCTTGCGGGTGATGGCGTAGGCGATGGTCTCGATATCCTTGGCCGCCTTGCTGACCAGGTCGCGCAGGTAGGTCAGGACTTCGGCGTCGGCCAGGTGGCGGCGCAGGATGACGTAGTCGGTATGGGTCGACAGGATGTGCTCATACAGGTCGAACATGCCGAAGTGGACCTGCACCAGGATCGCGTCTTCCTGGTTCTTCGGATCGCGCAGGATCAGGTCGCGCGAAGCCTGCTGCTTCTCGGCCAGCACGATCTGCTGGCGCACCAGCGTATTGAACTGGCTGTTGAGGTCGACGTGCATGTCGTAGAAATCGGCCTTGATGTTGATATAGCGCGCCAGCTCGAACAAGGCTTCGGCCAGCACCTGCTGCTTGATGCGGCTGCGCAGGAACCACGACACGGTCATCGAATAAGCCAGGTAAGCCAGGCCGCCGCCCAGGAACAGGCCGGTATGGAAAAACGCCTGCTCCACGTTCATCGCGTTTTCCATCGACAGGGTCATCACGAACAGCGCGGAAAACTGCAGGGGCATGGCTTTTTTGCCATACACCACCATCATGCTGGCGAGGAAGGTGACCACCACCAGCATCAGGCTCAGCAGCCAGTGGAACGGCGCGCACAGGCTGATCACCAGGGTGACCACGGTGCACAGCAGCACGCTGGACAGCATTTCATTGAACTTGTGGCGCAGCGTGCTCGGCAAGTCCATCAGGCTGGTCGACAGGGCGCCGATGCAGACCGTCATCGCGGTCGGCAGGTCGCTGAACTGCAGCACCAGCAGGGTCAGCCCCACCACGCCCGTGGCGATCCGCAAACCCGTATAGAAATAATGACTAAAAATAAAGGTGCGCAGATCTAGAGCGTAGTGCATGAGGGGTGTCTTTGCGATAGCCGACAAGGCTGAAAGTGTACCGCGTTTGCAACAGGAAATCGGGCCGGAAGGTGCAAAAAAGGCATGCGGCCGGGCAGGGCTCCGGGCAGCAGGGTTCTCCTGCGGATTTTTACGGCTTTTTTACATTTTGTTTACACCCCCGCCACGTCTCTTTACGACATTTTTAGAAGCTTCTCTATAGCCTGTCGGTACCGCAACTAATCTGTAACGAGGGTAATGATGGAGCTGGTAATGGATGGAATTTATGTCGGCGCGGTGGTGGCGATGTTTGTCGTCACCTGGGCGCTGGCGGTGGGATGCAAGAAGCTGGAGGATAAGCAATGAACCCGTTTTATGTACTCGGTGCGCTGGTCACCGTGGCGCTGCTGGTGTACCTGGTGGTGGCCTTGTTAAAAGCGGAGGACTTCTGACATGACCTCCCAATCCATCATGTTGCTGATCGCTTTCCTGGCGGTGCTGCTGGTGCTGAGCTATCCGCTCGGCAAATTCATCGTGCAGGTCGCCGCCGGGTCGTCCGACCATGCCCCGGTGCCTGGCTTCGGCTGGTTCAACCGGATCGAGCAATGGCTGTACCGTTGCGCCGGCATTCAGGCCAAATCTGAAATGAACTGGAAGCACTACGCTCTGGCACTGCTGCTGTTCAACACCATCGGCGCGCTGGCGACTTACGGCCTGCAACGCTTTCAGGTCTGGCTGCCGCTGAATCCGCAGCATTTTGCCAACGTCAGTCCCGACTCCTCATTCAACACCGCGGTCAGTTTCATCTCCAATACCAACTGGCAGGGATATGCCGGCGAAGGCACGATGAGCTACCTGACCCAGATGCTGGTGCTGGCAGTGCAGAATTTCTTTTCCGCAGCGACCGGCATCGCCGTTGCGTTTGCCCTGATCCGCGGCTTTTCGCGTCATTCGGCGCAGTCTATCGGCAATTTCTGGACCGACGTCACGCGTTCCACCGTGTATGTATTGCTGCCGCTGTCGGTGATTTTCTCGGTATTCCTGATCAGCCAGGGCGTGATCCAGAATTTCGATTCGTATAAAGACGCCAGCATCGTGCAGTCGCTGGACTATCAGCAGCCGAAAGTCGGCGCCGACGGCCAGCCGGTCAATGACGCAGCGGGCAAGCCGGTGATGGAAGCCGCCAACACCAAGGTGCAGACTTTGGCGATGGGTCCGGTGGCGTCGCAGGAAGCGATCAAGATGATAGGCACCAACGGCGGCGGTTTCTTCAACGCCAACTCGGCCCATCCTTATGAAAATCCGACACCGCTGTCGAATTTCATGCAAATGCTGGCGATCTTCCTGATCCCGGCGGCGCTGTGCTTTACCTTCGGCTTCATGGTCGGCGACATCCGCCAGGGCTGGGCGGTGCTGGCGGCGATGACGATCATCTTCGCCATCATGACCGCGGTAGTCATGTATGCGGAACAGCAGTCGCATCCCGGCCTGACCGCGATGGGCATCGACCAGGGCCACAGCCTGCTGCAGTCCGGCGGCAACATGGAAGGCAAGGAAACCCGCTTCGGCATCAGCGCTTCAGCCCTGTTTGCAGCGATCACCACGGCGGCATCCTGCGGTGCGGTCAATGCCATGCACGATTCGTTTACCGCATTGGGCGGCATGGTGCCGATGGCCTTGATACAAATGGGCGAAGTGGTGTTCGGCGGCGTCGGTTCCGGCCTGTACGGCATGCTGGTGTTCGCGATCATGGCGGTGTTCATCGCCGGCCTGATGATCGGCCGCACCCCGGAATACCTGGGCAAGAAGATCCAGTCATTCGAGATGAAGATGACGTCGATCGCGATCCTGGCGACGCCGATGCTGGTATTGGGCGGCACCGCGATCGCGGTGATGGCGACGGCCGGCGTGGCGGGCATCCTGAATCCGGGCGCCCATGGCTTCAGCGAAATCCTGTATGCGTTTTCTTCCGCAGCCAACAACAACGGCAGCGCGTTCGGCGGCCTGTCGGCCAACACGCCGTTCTATAACGTGATGCTGGCGATAGCCATGTGGTTCGGGCGTTTCATCATCATCGTCACGATCCTGGCGATGGCCGGTTCGTTCGCAGCCAAAAAACGGCTGGAACCGAACTCCGGAACCATGCCTACACACGGCCCGCTGTTTATTGTCTTGCTGATCGGCGTTGTAGTGCTGGTGGGCGTACTGAACTACGTGCCGGCCCTGGCGCTTGGCCCGGTGGTTGAACATTTGCAGATGTTTGCACGGTAAAAATATTTGCGGGACAGAGTTTAAGGGCCACCGCAGCGTGGCGAATTACTCTGTCCTCAACTGATCAAGAGGAACATCATGTCTCGCACTAATCTGACGCTCTTCGATTCCGCGCTCATGGGCCCGGCCATCGTCGCATCGTTCAAAAAACTGGCGCCGCAAACGCAATTGCGCAACCCGGTCATGTTCGTGGTTTATATCGGCAGCATCCTGACCACCTTGCTGTATTTCCAGGCCCTGGCCGGCAAGGGCGAAGCCAGCCCGGCCTTCATCCTGGCGATCTCGGTCTGGCTCTGGTTCACCGTCCTGTTCGCCAATTTCGCCGAAGCGCTGGCGGAAGGGCGCAGCAAGGCGCAGGCGGAATCGCTGCGGGCCTTGAAGCAGACCGTTTCCGCCAAAAAGCTGGAAAACGGCAACAAGCCCAAGGGCCAGCTCAGCAACTGGTCGGCTACCCCGGCCAGCAACCTGCGCAAGGGCGACGTCGTGCTGGTGGAAGCCGGCGACGTGATCCCGGTCGACGGCGAAGTGATCGAAGGCGTGGCCTCGGTTGACGAAAGCGCCATCACCGGCGAATCGGCGCCCGTGATCCGTGAATCCGGCGGCGATTTTTCCGCCGTCACCGGCGGCACCCGGGTGCTGTCGGACTGGCTGGTGGTGCGGGTCTCGGTCAATCCGGGCGAAGCCTTCCTCGACCGCATGATCTCGATGGTGGAAAGCGCCAAGCGGCAAAAGACGCCGAACGAGATCGCGCTGACCATCCTGCTGGTGGCGTTGACCATCGTGTTCCTGCTGGTGACCGTGACGTTGCTGCCGTTCTCGCTGTTCAGCGTGAGCGCCGCCAAAAGCGGCATGCCGATCACCATCACGGTGCTGGTCGCCTTGCTGGTGTGCCTGATCCCGACTACCATCGGCGCCTTGCTGTCCGCCATCGGCGTGGCAGGCATGAGCCGCATGATGCAGGCCAATGTGATCGCCACTTCCGGCCGCGCGGTGGAAGCCGCCGGCGACGTCGACGTGCTGTTGCTGGACAAGACCGGCACCATCACGCTCGGCAATCGCCAGGCTTCGGCATTCATCCCGGCGCCAGGCATCACCGAACAGCAATTGGCGGACGTGGCGCAGCTGGCGTCACTGGCGGATGAAACGCCGGAAGGGCGCAGCATCGTGGTGCTGGCCAAGCAGCGTTTCAATATCCGTGAACGCGAGATGAACTCGCTGCACGCCACCTTTGTGCCGTTCACCGCGCAGACCCGCATGAGCGGCATCGATATCGGCGAAGCCGGCAGCGCAGTCGGCAAAGTTCGCGCGATCCGCAAGGGTTCGTCCGAGGCGCTCAAGAACTACCTGCAGGAACTGGGGCAGCCGTTCCCGGCCGAAGTCGCGCACAACGTCGACGACGTCGCCCGCCGCGGCAGCACGCCGCTGGTGGTGGTGGACGAGGGCGTGGTGATGGGCGTGGTCGAGCTGAAGGATATCGTCAAGGGTGGCATCAAGGAGCGTTTTGCCGAATTGCGCCGGATGGGCATCAAGACCGTCATGATCACCGGCGACAACCGCCTGACAGCGGCGTCGATCGCCGCTGAAGCCGGCGTCGACGACTTCCTGGCGGAAGCGACGCCGGAAGACAAGCTCAAGCTGATCCGCAGCTACCAGTCGGAAGGCCGGCTGGTGGCGATGACCGGCGACGGCACCAACGACGCGCCGGCGCTGGCCCAGGCCGACGTCGCGGTGGCGATGAACAGCGGCACGCAGGCGGCGAAGGAAGCCGGCAACATGGTCGACCTCGATTCGAACCCGACCAAGCTGCTGGAGATCGTCGAGATCGGCAAGCAGATGCTGATGACGCGCGGCGCCTTGTCGACCTTTTCGATCGCCAACGATATCGCCAAGTATTTCGCGATTATCCCGGCCGCCTTCATCACCACTTATCCGCAGCTCGCGGCGCTTAACGTGATGCGCCTGGCCAGCCCGTCGTCGGCCATCATGTCGGCAGTGATCTTCAACGCCCTGATCATCGTGGTGCTGATTCCGCTGGCATTGAAAGGGGTGCGCTACCGCGCAGTCGGCGCCGCTTCGCTGCTGCGCCGCAACCTGCTGATCTACGGCCTGGGCGGTATCATATTGCCCTTTATCGGCATCAAACTGATCGACATGATTCTGTCAGTCATGCACCTGGTGTAATTAGGAGTATAGAAATGAAATCCGCATCCACAACAACGCTGCCGCCGGCAAAACTGACGGTCAATTCAAAAACGGCTTCGTCGCAAGCGGCTTCGCAAGGCGTATTGCGTCCGGCACTGGTGCTGTTCGCCAGCCTGACAGTCCTGTGCGGCGTGATCTATCCGCTGGCCGTGACCGGCATCGGCAAGGCCGTCTTCCCCGACCAGGCGTCAGGCAGCCTGATCGTGCAAAACGGCAAGCTGGTCGGTTCGCGCCTGATCGGCCAGGAATTTTCCGCTCCCAACTATTTCTGGGGACGCCTGTCGGCCACCAGCCCGATGCCATATAACGCCCAGTCTTCCGGCGGCTCCAATTTCGGGCCTAGCAACCCGGCTTTGATCGACGCGGTCAAGGGCAGGGTCGATGCCTTGAAAGCTGCCGATCCCGGCAATGCGCTGCCGATCCCGGTGGACCTGGTGACTGCTTCGGGCAGCGGCCTGGACCCGGAAATCAGCCTGGCGGCCGCCTACTACCAGGCCGGACGCATTGCACGCGAGCGCAAGCTCAATGTCGATACGGTGCATGCCCTGATCGACAGCCTGCAGCTGCAGCGCAGCCTGGGTTTCTTCGGCGAGCCGCGCGTCAACGTCCTGGCGTTGAACCTGGCGCTCGACCGGCAGCATCCGGCCGCAAACTAAGTTTCACCACCCATTTCATTCCAGAAGGGATAGTGCCTGCAAGGCTGGCCGTACGGCGTGCGGTCGGCTTTCACACGTCCATGTTTCCTCTGGTTTGAAATACACCACCACCACGCTGTTTTTGTCTTGGAAAACATGAAGAAAATCATCTATTTTGCTGGCCTGCTGACCGTCATCGGCGTTACCGCCTTCACTGCAAACTGCTCGCAGGCCGAAGAAGCGGTTGCGGACAATTCCCTGACGTTCAATGCCAGTGTCGTCTCCGACTATCGCTTCCGCGGCATTTCCCAGACACGCCTGAAACCGGCCCTGCAAGGCGGCGCCGACTATAGCAACAATCCTACCGGGCTGTATGCGGGCACCTGGCTGTCGACGCTCAAATGGGTCAAGGACGGCGACGGCGACGGCAATATCGAATGGGATATCTATGCCGGCAAGAAAGGTAACTTCACCCAGGACCTGAGCTACGATTTCGGCGTGCTGTCGTATGTCTATCCATCCAACGACCTGCATCCGGATGCCAACACGACGGAGCTGTATGGCCAGCTAGGCTATGGTCCGGCATACATCAAGTATTCGCAGTCGCTGACCAATCTGTTCGGCGCCGCCGACAGCAAGAACAGCGGCTACCTGGACATCGGCGCCAATATCGATGTCAGCAACGGCTATACGGTCAACCTGCATGCCGGCCACCAGACCGTCAAAAACAATTCGTCGCTGAGCTATAACGACTGGAAAGTCGGCTTGACCAAGGATTTCGGCTTCCTGTCCGGCAGCGTGGCCGTGATCGGCACCGACACCAAGAATTATGTGGGCCCGGCGCCGGATCGCAAGAACCTGGGGAAAACCGCGCTGGTAGTATCGGCGACCAAGACATTCTAAGGATTGCCGGCCGGCGGTTCCAATGGTACGGGTCGGAAGGCGCAGAGCCTTCCGGCCTGTAGCCATTGACGGGCCGATACCGATACCGATACCGGGACCGATACCCGGACCGGCAGGGAGTTCATGTGGATTTCGGTATATCGTAGCGATAGCTGGATTCCATCTACAATTAACGCTACGATTTTATACAACCGTCTTATCGATGGCTTTCACAAGGCAACCAGTGTCTTCACCCTATTCGAACGATAACCTGCGCCCCGATCCGGATGCCTTGCTGGCGCAGCTGCAGGTACAGGAAAGCCTGGCCGGGCGGGGCAAGCTGCGCATCTATTTCGGCGCTTCGGCAGGCGTCGGCAAGACCTACGCCATGCTCAGCGCCGCGCATAAGCTGCATAGCGAAGGGCGCGAGGTGCTGGCCGGCGTGATCGAGAGCCACGGCCGGGCGGAGACGGCGGCGCTGCTGAACGGACTGGAAGTGCTGCCTTTGAAGCTGGTAAGCTACCGCGACAAGCAATTGCCGGAATTCGACCTGGACGCCGCCCTGCGGCGCAAGCCATCGCTGATACTGGTCGATGAACTCGCGCATTCCAATGCCTCAGGCTCACGCCATCCGAAGCGCTGGCAGGATGTGGAAGAGTTGCTGAACGCCGGCATCGATGTCTTCACCACACTGAATGTCCAGCACCTGGAAAGCCTGAACGACGTCGTCGGCGGCATCACCGGCATCCGTGTCGCGGAAACCTTGCCGGACACCGTCTTCGACGCCGCCGATGAGGTGGTGCTGGTAGACCTGCCTGCCGATGAATTGCTGAACCGGCTGAAACTCGGCAAGGTATATCAGCTGCCGCAGGCCGAGCGCGCCTCGCGCAATTTTTTCCGCAAAGGCAACCTGATCGCGCTGCGCGAACTGGCTTTGCGGCGCACCGCGGATCGCCTGCAGGGCGATGTCCAGGCATACCGGATCGAAAAATCCATCGGCGCGGTATGGCAGACCGACGCCGCCCTGCTGGCCTGCGTCGGTCCGTCGCCCGGCGCGGAACACGTCATCCGCAGCACTGCGCGGCTGGCGACCCAGCTCAATGCCGAATGGCATGCGGTGTATGTCGAGACGCCGAAACTGCAGCGCCTTCCTTCCGCCAAACGCGAACGCATCCTGAAGACGCTCAAGCTGGCGCAGGACCTGGGAGCGACCACCGCCGTGCTGGCCGGCAGCGAAGTGGGCGAGGTTGTGGCCGGTTATGCCCGCAGCCACAATTTCTCGAAGATCATCATCGGCCGCAGCCGGCGCCGCTTTCCCTGGCTAGCCAGCCATTCCGCGCGGATCGCGGCCCATGCCCGCGACATCGACCTGATCGCCATCGGCGCAAATTCGGCCAGTGCGGTGGAAAAGAAGGAAGAGGCCGGCTCCATCCTGCCGCGCCAGTTGCCGATGCAGAGCCGGATCGAATGGTGGGGGTATGCCTGGGCGCTGGCGGTGTGCGTGCTGGTGACGCTGCTGGCGACGCCGATATTGCCGTTTTTCGACCTGGCCAACATCGTCATGCTGTACCTGCTGGCGGAAGTCCTGATCGCTATCCGCTACGGCCGCGGGCCGGCGATTTTTATCGCCTTGCTGAGCATCGCTTCCTTCGATTTCTTTTTTGTGCCGCCGCGGTTTTCTTTTGCCGTCAGCGATTTCCAGTACCTGCTGACTTTCGGCGTGATGCTGGCGGTCGGCCTCACCATTACCCACCTGACTTCCGGCCTGCGCTACCAGGCCCGGATCGCCTCGGACCGTGAAGCGCGCTCGCGCGCCTTGTTTGAATTTGCCCGTGCCTTGTCGGGGGTGCTGCAGACGGAACAGATCTTCGAGACCAGCCGGCTGTTCCTGCAGCGCAGCTTCCAGGCCAAGACCTTGCTCCTGATACCTGACGAGGCCGGCCGGCTGCACCTGCCGGGCGTGATACCGGAGGACGTGGCCAATGTCGCCGCGGCGCTCGACATGGGCATCGCCCAGTGGGCTTTCGACAATGCCAGCAGCGCCGGCATCGGCACCGATACCCTGCCGGCCAGCAATTACCTGTACCTGCCTTTGGTGGCGCCGATGCGCACCCGCGGCGTGCTGGTGATCCTGCCGCACAGCCGGCGCTGGATCCTGATCCCGGAGCAGCAGCAACAGTTGTATACCTTCGCTACCCTGACCGCGATTGCGCTGGAGCGCGTGCATTATGTCGAAGTGGCGCAGGACGCCCTGGTGCGCATGGAGTCGGAGCGTTTGCGCAATTCCCTGCTGTCGGCGCTGTCGCACGATTTGCGCACGCCGCTGACCGCCTTGATCGGCTTGTCCGAGTCGCTGGTGCTGTCGAAACCGCCGCTGCACCAGAACCAGCAGGCGCTGGCCGCAGCGCTGCACAGCGAGATGCTGCGCATGAGCGCGCTGGTGACCAATTTGCTGGACATGGCGCGCATCCAGAGCGGCGAGGTCAAGCTGAACCTGCAGTGGCAGCCGTTCGAGGAAGTGGTCGGCAGCGCATTGCGCGCCAGCGACTCGGCGCTGCAGGGACATCAGGTCGAGATCAGGGTGGCGCACGAATTGCCGCTGATTCATTTTGACGCGGTGCTGATCGAACGCGTGCTGTGCAACCTGCTGGAGAACGCCGCCAAGTACACGCCGGTCGGCTCCCACATCGTCCTGGCGGCGATGGCGAACGCGCGCGTCCTGACGGTCACCGTCGCCGATGACGGCCCGGGGCTGCCGAGCGGCATGGAAGATACGATATTTGAAAAATTCACGCGCGGCGAGCGCGAATCGGCCAAGCCCGGCGTCGGACTCGGGCTGGCGATCTGCCGCGCCATCGTGGAGGCCCATGGCGGCAGCATCCATGCCCGCAGCGGCCACCACGGCGAAAGCGGCGCTGAATTCATCTTCACCATTCCGCTCGGCGCGCCGCCCAGCATGCCGGACCTGGAAGAACACGAAGCGGGCGCCGGCGACGATACGGAGAAAGCATGACGATACAACCCACACCCATCGCGCTGCTGGTCGAGGACGAACCGCAGATCCGCCGTTTTGTACGCGCCGCCCTGGAGGATGAAGGCTGGCAGATTTTTGAAGCGGCCACCATGCAGCGCGGCCTGATCGATTGCGGCACCCGCAAGCCGAACCTGGTGATCCTCGATCTCGGCCTGCCGGATGGCGACGGCGTCGATTTCATCCTGGATGTCAGGAAATGGTCGCGCGTGCCGATCATCGTGCTGTCGGCGCGCGTCAATGAAGCCGACAAGATCAAGGCGCTCGATGCCGGCGCCGACGATTACCTGAGCAAGCCTTTCGGCGTCGGCGAACTGCTGGCGCGGGTACGCGCCACGCTGCGCCGCCAGCACCAGCCGCTGGCCGGCGATGACGGCCTGATCCGCTTCGGCGATGTCACGCTGGACCTGCAGGCGCGGCTGGTCACCAAGGCGCGGCAGCAGGTGCACCTGACTCCGACCGAGTATCGGCTGCTGTCGGTGCTGGTGGCCAACGCCGGGCGGGTGGTGACCAATCCGCAGCTGCTCAAGGAAGTGTGGGGGCCGTCGCATTCGGAGAGCGGCCACTACCTGCGGATCTACATGGGACACTTGCGGCAGAAGCTGGAAGACGATCCAGCCCAGCCCAAGCACCTGCTGACCGAGACCGCGGTCGGCTACCGGATCCTGCTATCCCAATGACAGCCAACAAGAGGAGAAGAGCATGACCAGGCCGGACTGCATCAAGCATTGGCAAGAGATCCAAGGCGCGGACGATTCCAGTTATCCCGGCAGCGCCGAGCTGATGGCCATAGGTTCGCCGTTCGGCCGCGTGTTCGGCCTGAACCGGCTCGGCATTCATCATGAACTGCTGCCGCCGGGACGGCGCACGTCCTGGCCGCATGCGGAGAAGACCGAGGAAGAATTCGTCTACGTCATCGAAGGCACGCCGGATGTCTGGCTGGACGGCCACCTGCACCGGCTGGCGCCGGGAGACGGCGTCGGTTTTGCGCCCGGCACCGGCCTTGCGCATACCTTCATCAACAATACCGAGACCGATGTGCGGCTGCTGGTGGTGGGCGACCGCTTCCGCGCCGACAACCAGGTTTATTACGCCTTGCATGCGCAGCGCAACGCCGAGATCGGCGAACAGCTTTGGCTGGATGCGCCGAAACAGCCGCTTGGTCCGCACGACGGTTTGCCGGACAAATTGCGGGAGTCCAACGGACCGTTCTGAAGGCGGGTATAGTCTTCATTCCTATCCACGTTTACAGGACCGATCCATGCCAAGTCGAGAACACGTTGAAAGTTTTATCGCGCTGGTTGTGCAAGGGAAGTACGTAGAGGCAATCCAGGAATTTTATACGGAAGATGCATCCATGCAGGAAAACCTGGAGCCGCCGCGCACCGGGCTGCAGGCGCTGGTGGCCGGAGAAGAAAAGGCGCTGGCGGCGTTCAAGGAAATCCGCACCGTGGCCGCCAAGTCTTTCCTGGTTGACGGCGACCGGGTCGCCATCAACTGGCTGTTCGAAATGGTCGCCCACGACGGCCGCAGTTTCCGGCTGGACGAAATCGCCTACCAGCTTTGGCGCGGCGACAAGATAAGCGAAGAACGTTTTTATTACGATCCTGGACAACGCAAGCTGGCCTGAAAACAAGGCAGTCGTCGTACCTCCTGCCAAGTTGCAGGAATAGGTGTAAACTAGCGGACAGACAGATGCAACACTGCGTGCATCTGTCTTTTTGTTTACCCTACGGTTATCGGCAGTGCCACGTACTCTTCTCATTCCGCTCATTGTCGCCTGCGCGCTGTTCATGGAAAACATGGACGCGACGGTGATTGCCACCTCGCTGCCGGTACTGGCGCGTGACCTCGGCCAAGATCCCCTTACCCTGAAACTGGCGTTGACCTCGTATGTGGTCGGCCTCGGCGTGTTCATCCCTATCAGCGGCTGGGTCGCCGACCGTTTCGGCGCGCGCACCGTGTTCCGTGCCGCCATCCTGGTGTTCCTGACCGGCTCGCTGATGTGCGCAGCCTCGAGCTCGCTGGCGGCCTTTGTCGCGGCGCGCTTCTTGCAGGGCATAGGCGGCGCCATGATGGTGCCGGTGGGGCGTATCGTCATTTTCCGTTCGGTGCCGCGCACCGAGCTGGTCAAAGCCATCAGCTACCTGACCATTCCCTCCCAGCTGGGACCGGTGATCGGACCGCCGCTGGGCGGCTTCATCACGACTTACTTCCACTGGCGCTGGATTTTCCTGATCAATGTTCCCATCAGCATCCTCGGCATGTACCTGGCCAGCCGCTACATAGAAAACTACCGTTCCGACGAATTGCAGCCGCTCGACATGAAGGGCTTCTTCTTGTCGGCCGTCGGCAGCACCTTGCTGATGCTTGGCTTGTCGCTGATCGACGGCGAGCTGCTGGCGCCGGGGTGGGCGTTCGCCATGTGCTTGCTGGGCGGCCTGACCTTGTACGTGTATCTGCTGCATGCGAGGCGCGAACCGTTCCCGCTGCTGGACCTGCGCCTGCTGCGGATCCCGACTTTCCGCGCCAGCGTCATCGGCGGTTCGCTGTTCCGCATCGGCCTGGGCGCGGTGCCGTTCCTGCTGCCGCTGGCGCTGCAGGTGGGTTTTGGCATGAATGCCTTCCATGCCGGCACCATCACTTGCGCCTCGGCCTTCGGCGCGATCTTCATGAAAGCCATCGGCACTTCGGTCCTGCGCCGCTATGGTTTCCGTTCGGTGCTGATCTGGAATGCCTTGCTGGCCGGGCTGGCGCTGGCCTCGTATGGCTTGTTTACACCGACCACGCCTTACCTGGTGATGATGGCGGTGGTGCTGCTGGGCGGGTTTTTCCCTTCCATGCAGTTCACCTGCCTCAATACCATGGCTTACGCCGACCTTGACAGCGCCGACGTCAGCCGGGCGACCAGCCTGGCCAGCGTGGTGCAGCAGATTTCCTTGGGTTTGGGAGTGACCATCGGCGGCCTGGCGGTGCACCTGTCGAGCCGCCTGCAGGGGCACGCGACTATCGTGGCGGGGGATTTCTGGCCGGCCTTCATTGTCATCGGCCTGTTTTCGCTGGCGTCGATCCCGGTGACGCGGCGCCTGCCTTTGAATGCCGGCTCCGCCTTGACCGGGCACAAGCCGGCTTAAGCCCGCCGCCGCGACCGGAATACCGAAGCATCCGGCAGCGGCTGCGGCTTTACATCAGACTTCAGCAATACGCTTGGCGATATGCGCCAGCGCTTCTTCCACCTGGTCGACCAGGATCAGGCAAAGATCTCCCGGCGCCAGGTGCGACAGCGCGGTATCGATGGCGACGAATTCGCCGTTGATTTCTGCGGTCGACGTGGTGCGGCGGGCGTTCTGCAAACCTTCGCGCAGCAAGCCCAGCACTTCGCCGTCGGCGCGGCCGCGCTGGCACTGGTCCTGGTACAGGATCACCTGGTCGAATGCATCGCCCAGGATTTCGGTCTGGTGGCGGATGTCGATGTCGCGCCGGTCGCCGGCGCCGCTGATGACCACCGAACGGCGTTTGGCGGGCATGCTGTCGATGGCCTTTACCAGCGCCTTGATTGCATCCGGGTTGTGGCCGTAGTCGGCAATCAGGGTTGCGCCGCGATAATCGAATACATTGAAGCGGCCTGGCGCGGTGGCGGCATCGTTGACGAAGCTGCCGAGGCCGGCGCGGATCACGTCCCAGTCCAGGTCCAGGGCCCAGGCCGCGGCAATCGAAGCCATGGCGTTTTCGACCTGGAAGCCGATGGCGCCGTTGCGCGTCAGCGGGATGTCCTGCAGCAAAATCCGATGTTCCTGCTTGCCCTTGGCGGCGACGATGGCGTTGCCGTCCTGGTACACCACCCGGTGGCCTTGCGCGCGATGGGTGGTCATCAGCGGGTGATGGAAATCATGCGCGAAAAAGGTCACTGAGCCAGGGCACGATTTGGCCATGCTGGCGACCATCGGATCTGCCGCGTTGAGGACGGCATGGCCGCCCGGAGCGACGTTTTCAACGATCACGCGTTTGACCACGCTCAAGTCTTCCACCGTGCTGATATAGCTCAGGCCGAGATGGTCGCCCATGCCGATATTGGTGACCACGGCGACGTCGCAGCGGTCGAAGCCGAGGCCCTCGCGCAAGATGCCGCCGCGCGCGGTTTCAAACACGGCGGCATCGACGTCCGGATGCATCAGGACATTGCGCGCGCTGCGCGGACCGCTGCAGTCGCCGGTATCGATGCGCTGTTTTTCGATATAGACGCCATCGGAATTGGTCATGCCGACGCGCAGTCCCTTGCGGCCGAGCAGGTGGGCGATCAGGCGCACGGTAGTGGTCTTGCCGTTGGTGCCGGCGACCGCTACCAGCGGGATGCGGCCGTTGTCGCCGCTGGCGAACATGGTCGACATGATGGCGGCGCCGACCGCGCGGCCCTTGCCGTAGGAAGGACTGATGTGCATGCGCAAGCCAGGCGCGGCATTGACTTCGACCACGCCGCCTTCCTGTTCTTCCAGCGGCTGGTGGACGTTGTTGCAGACGACGTCGACGCCGCAGATATCGAGCCCGACCATTTGCGCCGCGGCTACCGCGCGCGCCGCCAGTTCGGGGTGGACATCTTCGGTGACATCGGTGGCGGTGCCGCCGGTGCTCAGGTTGGCGTTGTTGCGCAACACCACGCGCACGCCTTGCTGCGGGATCGAATCCGCGGCGTAATTCTGCTTGGACAGCGTCGCCAGGGCGATCGCATCGAAGCGGATCTTGGTCAGCGTGGTGGCATGGCCGTCGCCGCGCAGCGGGTCGCTGTTGACCTGGTCCACCAGCTGGCGGATGGTGCGCACGCCGTCGCCGATGACTTGCGGCGGATCGCGGCGGGCAGCGGCGATCAGCTGGTTGCCGACTACCAGCAGGCGGAAGTCGTGCCCCGGCAGGTAGCGCTCGACGATCACTTCCGAACATATCTTGGCGGCCACTTCGAACGCTGCCATGACCTGCTCGCGGGCGGTGATGTTGACCGCCACGCCCTTGCCTTGGTTGCCGTCGCGCGGCTTGAGCACCACCGGCCCGGCGATCTCCTGGGTCGCGGCCCATGCTTCTTCCGCGCTGGAGACCACCCGGCCCATCGGCACCGGGACGCCGGCCGCGTTCAGCAGCTTCTTGGTCAGGTCCTTGTCCTGGGCGATCGATTCCGCGATCGCGCTGGTATGGTTGGTTTCCGCGGCCTGGATGCGGCGCTGGCGGCTGCCCCAGCCGAACTGCACCATGCTGCCGCTGGTCAGGCGCCGGAACGGAATCCCGCGCATGACCGCCGCCTGCACGATGGAGCCGGTGCTGGGCCCGAGGCGGATGTCTTCATCCAGTTCATGCAGGCTGGCCAGGGCGCCGGCGAGATCGAATGGTTTGTCTTCCAGCGCCGCCAGGCACAGTTTCTGCGCCAGCTGGAACGCCATCCTGCCGACTTCTTCTTCGGTGTATTCGACGATGACCTGGTAGACGCCGCCTTCCAGGGTCGGCACGGTGCGGCTGAAGGTGACCGGGCAGCCGGCCTCCGATTGCAGGCCGAGCGCCGCTATCTCGAGCGCGTGCGCCATCGACACCACGTCGTTCTTGCTGCCGGCTTCCAGAAAGCCGATTTTCGGAAAGCGTTCACGCAACCTGGATTCGAAACCGGCGATGCCTGCAATGGCGCGTTCGGCATCGGTGCAAGACACGATGGCTTCGATAGCGGTATGTCGACTCCACAGATTGGGGCCGCGAAGTACTCGGATACGTGATACGTCCATCAACAGGTTTTCCTATTTATTACTGATAAAAAAAGCAGGAGGGCAGCGGCCCATCCTGCTTAGATTTTTTAAGCCATCTCGAACGTTTCTATCCCTGCACGCATCAGGTCGTGAGAGATGTCCAGCGCCCAGGCGGCGGCAACCGCCGCCAATACGTTTTCAACCTGGAAGCCGTCCTTGCTGCGCGCGATCAGCGGCACGGTGGTGATGTCTGCCAGCAGCATTTCGTTTTTGCCGATCGCCAGCATGATCTGGTCGTTGCGCACGAACACGGCGCGCCGGTCTTGTTCCAGCTGTTCGGCGATCACTGGCAGGGTAGGGGAGATGCCAAAAAAGATCACTTCGCCGTCGCACAGCGGCGCCATGCCCGCCACCAGCGGATCGGCGGCATTCAGCACGGCGACGCCGCTAGGCAGCACGACGTCGACCTGGGTGCGCGTGACCTTGACCATTTCCTCGGCATCGCCGATGTAGTACTGCGGCGAGCTGTCGCCAGGATCGATATTGGTGACGACGCCGACCTGGCAGCGGTCATAGACCAGGCCTTCCGAGAGGATGGTGTCGTGGCTGTTCTCGAATACCGCCGCCTGGACAGCGCGGTTGATCAGCACCCGTTGCGCCGACTCCCAATTGGCGCGGTCGCCCTTTTCAACTTGGCGCTGGGCAAAATAAAGGCCGTCGCCGCAAGCCAGGCCGACATGGTTGCCGCTCAGGTGCAACAGCCAGGCGATCAGGCGCGAGACGGTGGTCTTGCCGTGGGTGCCGGTGACGCCGACGATGGGGATGCGGCCATTGTCGGCTGCGGCGAACAGGTGTTCGATGATGGCGCGGCCGACCGGGCGCGGCCTGCCTTCGGCCGGCTTGAGATGCATCAGCAGGCCGGGACCGGCGTTGACTTCGACGATCGCCCCGCGCTGTTCTTCCAGCGGCCGGGAAATATCCTCGGCCACCAGGTCGACGCCGGCGATATCCAGGCCCACCACGCGCGCGGCGAGCGAGGCCGCCGCGGCGACGCTGGGATGGACCAGGTCGGTGACGTCGATGGAAACGTTGCCGTTGCGCTGGATCAGCACCTGCTTGCCTGCAGGCGGGATCGATTCGCCGTTGAAGCCTTGCCGTTCCAGCTCCACCCGCACCACCGGTTCTTCATCCAGCAGCACCAGGCTCAGCGGGCACTCTTCGAGTTCGCCGCGGCGCGGGTCGGAATTGATCTGGCTGTCTATCAGCTGGCGGATGGTCGATTTGCCATCGGCGCTGATCGACAGCGGCTCGCCGCGCGCGGCAGCCGCCAGGCGGCCGCCGACAATCAGCAGCCGGTGTTCGTTGCCGCGGATGAAACGTTCGACGATCACGCTGCTGCCTTCTTCCAGCGCCAGGGCGTAGGCGGTTTCGATTTCAGCCTGGGTATTGAGGTCGATGAAGACGCCGCGTCCGTGGTTCGCATCGGAAGGCTTGACCACCACCGGCAAGCCGATATCTTCAGCGGCTTCCCAGGCTTCGGCGGCGCTTTCCACCAGTTGTCCTTCCGGCACCGGCACGCCGCAAGCCTGCAGCAGGCTCTTGGTCAGGTCCTTGTCGCTGGAGATGCTTTCGGCGATGGCGCTGGTCTGGTCGGTTTCCGCGGTCCAGATGCGGCGCTGGCGGATACCGTGGCCGAGCTGCACCAGGTTGCCTTCGGTGAGGCGGAACGAGGGGATGCGCCGTTCTTCCGCGGCTTCCACGATGCAGGCCGTGCTCGGCCCCAGGCAACGCGAATCCACCATGCTGCGCAGTTCGACGATAGTGGCAGGGACGTCGAACGGTTTATCTTCAATCGCCGCCATGACCAGGTCGCGCGCGGCATGCAGGGCGGCGCGGGTAACCTGCTCGTGGCGCGCGCGCACCGCAACCTTGTAGACGCCGCGCACCGAAGTGCTGCGCGCCTTGCCGAAACCGCCGGGCATGCCGGCCAGGTTTTGCAGTTCCAGGGTGACGTGTTCGAGGATGTGGCCGGGCCAGGTGCCGTCTTGCAGGCGCTGGACAAAACCGCCGCGTTCGCCATAGCTGCAGCGGTGCTCGATCAGGGTAGGCAGCCAGCTGGTCAGGCGCTGGTTGAAGCCGGGCAATGTGTTCGACGGGAAATCTTCCAGCTCGCCAATATCGATCCAAGCCTCAAGGGTTGACCGGTACGTCCAGATATTTGGTCCGCGTAGCGACATGATGCGGAGAATTTCAATGTTTTTCATGAGTGAGCAATGAGGCTATGCGATAGGGCTGCGTTAGTGCTGAAAATTTTTTTCTTGTTTTCTGGTGCGGTTCAACACCCTGCAACTATCTGTAACGCGCTGATACACGAATCGGTTTACAGAAGCTCACTTAAAATAGCAAAATGATAGGGTTATAGTAACGAAATGTAACGTTTCCGAAAAACACGATAGGATATAATACTTGCGGCAGACGATGTGCGCCAATTGAGGCGATTCCACACAAAATTCCATCCGGTCCGCGTATATTTGCGGCCACACCATGCCGTTTAGATGAAAAGCAACCCTTTATCCCCTGTGTCTACTCCCGGTAATTATTTATCCCATATCCTGCCCGCCTCATTGCGTGCTGAAATAACAACTTTACTGGTTCCGGACGAAGAAGTGCTGGCGTCGCTGCAGGTTGATCTCAACGCTTCGCTGCATTTTGCGCGCGGCACGGTGCTGCTGACCAATCGCCGCGTGCTGGCCAAGATGGAGCAGGACAGCAGCTGGCGCGAATGGGCTTACCGCCCAGGCCTGACGCTGGGCCACCACGACCATGCCGGCGTCGGCAGCCTGGAGCTGTGCGACGAGCAGCGGCAGCTGGCTTGCTGGCGCTACACGCTTGGCCTCAACCTGGAAGCGCTGCGCCTGATCAAGCTGTTCGAGCAGCAGCGCGACGATTACCTGGCCGGGCGTTCCGCCGCGCGCCAGGAGCAGGCGCTTTGCCCGCAGTGCCAGGCGCCGCTGCCGCCGGGCAGCGACGAATGCCTGATCTGCCCGGAAAAAGGCGAAGCACCGTCGTCGACCTGGGCCTTGTTCCGGCTGGCGCGTTTTGCCAAACCGTACAAGGGCATGCTGCTGCTGGGTTTTATCCTGATGCTGATCTCGACCGCGGCCACCCTGGTGCCGCCGTACCTGATGGGTCCGCTGATGGATAACGTGCTGATTCCTTACCAGAACGGCAAGCCGATCAATTACGACCTGGTCAAGCTCTACCTGTCCGGCCTGCTGGCTTCCGCCTTGGTGGCCTGGAGCCTGGGCTGGGCCCGCACCTATATCCTGGCCCTGGTCAGCGAGCGCATCGGCGCCAATCTGCGCACCACCACCTATGAACATCTGCTGCGCCTGTCGCAGGAGTATTTCGGCGGCAAGCGCACCGGCGACCTGATGGCGCGCATCGGCTCCGAAAGCGACCGCATCTGCGTGTTCCTGTCCTTGCACCTGCTGGATTTCGCGATCGACGTGCTGATGATCGTCATGACCGCGGTGATCCTGTTCTCGATCAATCCCTGGCTGGCGCTGGTGACCCTGGTGCCGCTGCCGTTCATCGCCTGGATGATCCACCTGGTGCGCGACCGGCTCAAGCACGGCTTTGAAAAGATCGACCGCATCTGGGCCGAAGTGACCAATGTCCTGGCCGACACCATCCCGGGGATCCGCGTAGTCAAGGCGTTTGCCCAGGAAAAGCGCGAAGCCGCGCGTTTCCGCGACGCCAACCAGCACAACCTGCTGGTCAACGACCGCGTCAACAAGATCTGGTCCCTGTTCTCGCCGACGGTCACCTTGCTGACGGAAGTCGGGCTGCTGGTGGTCTGGGTGTTCGGCATCTGGCAGGTCTCGAAAAACGAAATCACGGTCGGTGTGCTGGCCTCGTTCCTGGCTTACATCAGCCGCTTCTATACCCGTCTCGATTCGATGAGCCGTATCGTGTCGGTGACGCAAAAGGCGGCGGTCGGCGCCAAGCGCATCTTTGAAATCCTGGACCACGTATCGAGCGTGCCGGAACCGGCCAACCCGGTGCATCTGGAGCATGTGGAAGGCGCCATCGAATTGCGCAACATCGGTTTCCGCTACGGCAACCGGGCGGTGATGCGCGACGTCAACCTGACCATTGCGCCGGGCGAAATGATCGGCCTGGTGGGCCATAGCGGCTCCGGCAAGAGCACGCTGGTCAACCTGATCTGCCGTTTCTACGATGTATCGGAAGGAGCGATACGGATCGACGGCGTCGATATCCGTTCCATGCCGATCTCGGAATACCGCCGCAACATCGGCCTGGTGCTGCAAGAGCCGTTCCTGTTCTTCGGCACCATTGCGGAGAATATCTGCTACGGCAAGCCGGAAGCCACGCGCGAAGAAATCGTCGCCGCCGCGCGCGCCGCCCATGCCCACGAATTCATCCTGCGCCTGCCGCAAGGCTACGACTCGTTGGTAGGCGAGCGCGGCCAGGCGCTGTCCGGCGGCGAGCGCCAGCGCATCTCGATTGCGCGCGCCTTGCTGATCGATCCGCGTATCCTGATCATGGACGAGGCTACCTCGTCGGTCGACACCACCACCGAAAAGGAAATCCAGAAAGCGCTGGACAACCTGGTGCAGGGCCGCACCACGATTGCGATTGCACACCGCCTGTCGACCTTGCGCAAGGCTGACCGGCTGGTGGTGCTGGACCGCGGCCAGATCGTCGAAGTCGGCAGCCATGACGAACTGATGCTGCGCGAAGGCGCTTATTACCGCCTCTACCAGGCGCAGCTGCGCAATGCCGATACCGAGCCGACCCTGGTCGATGAAGACAGCGAAGACAGTGACGAGAGGGCAGCATGACAAGCCATGATTTCAAACTCAGCCGCAATGCCTTCGGCCGCCTGGTGTACACCGCGGTCGACGGCGAGGCGCATGAAGGCGTGGTGCCGGTGCGCGCCTTTCCTATCGGCGCGCCGGACGACGGCATTTCGCTGGTGAACGGCGACGGCCAGGAACTGGCCTGGATTTCACGCTTGAGCGATTTGCCCGGCGAAACCCGGGCGATGGTTGAAAAAGAACTGGCGAGCCGCGAATTCATGCCGGAAATCCGGCGTATCCAGCGGGTTTCCAGCTTCACCGCGCCGAGCACCTGGTATGTGGAAACCAACCGCGGCGATGCTTCTTTCACGCTGAAAGGCGAAGAGGACATCCGGCGCATCGTGGCGACCAGCCTGCTGATCGCCGACAGCCATGGCGTGCAGTTCCTGATCCGCGACACCCAGGCGCTGGACAAGGCCAGCCGCAAGATACTGGATCGTTTCCTGTAAGCGGCAGCGGCCCTCGCGGGCCGCGTTTCCTCAGAACTGTTCGTCCGCGCCCAGGTAGCGCCATTGCCCCTCAGGCAAATTCCCCAGCTTCACGCCGCCGATACGCACCCGTTTCAATCCCAGCACCTTGAGGCCGACCATGTCGCACATGCGGCGGATCTGGCGTTTTTTGCCTTCGCGCAAAGTAAAGCTCAGCTGGTCGTCGTTCTGCCATTTGACGATGGCCGGCTTGAGCTTCTTGCCGTCCAGCGTCAGGCCGTGGTTGAGGCGGCGCAGTTCGGCGTCGGGCAGCTTGTCGCCCTTGGTGTAGCGTACCCGCACCAGGTATTCCTTGTCGACGCTGGTTTCTTCGCCGATCAGGTGCTTGGCGATGCGGCCGTCCTGGGTCAGCACCAGCAAGCCGACCGAGTCGATGTCGAGGCGGCCGGCCGGCACCAGGCTGCGCAGCTGGGTCGGATGGAACAAGGTCGGCGAGCGGTCCTCGCTCCAGCGGTTGGCTTCCTTGACCAGCGCCACCGCCGGCTGGTAGCCGTCTTCGGCCTGGCCGCTGACATAGCCGACCGGCTTGTTGATCAGGATGGTGACGCGTTTCGATTGTTCGGCCGCTGCCTGGCGTTCCACGCTGATGCGCTGGCTGGGCAGGACTTTGCTGCCGAGTTCCGATACGACGACGCCGTCGACCCGGACCCAGCCGCGTGCGATCCATTCGTCGGCTTCGCGGCGCGAGCACAGCCCGAGTTCTGACATGCGTTTGGAAAGGCGTAATGGTTCGGTCATGAGAGGCAAGAAATAAAAAGGATAAAAAACAAAAACGGGATGGATCAGATATGCAGCGCATCCAGCAGGTCGGTTTCCAGCTGGATCTGCAAGCGCGCGTGGTTGAGCGCGTTGCCGTCGACCAGGAACACGTCTTCGACCCGTTCGCCGAGCGTCATGATCTTGGCCGTATGCAAGTTGATCTTGTGCTTGGCCAGCACGCTGGCGACTGAAAACAGCAGCCCGGTGCGGTCGTTGGCCGTGATCGACAGCAGGTAATACTGGCCGCGCTCGTCGGGGCGCAGGTCGACCGTCGGCGTCACCGGGAAGGTGCGCGACAGGCGCGACAGGCGTCCCTTGGACGGCGCCGGCAGGGGGCTGTCGGCTTGCAGCAGCAGGGTCAGTTCATGCTCGATCAGGTTGATGATGTCGCGGTAGTGCTTGGCGAACAGCGGTGCGCTGATCAGGAAAGAATCGAGCGCGTAGCCTTGCTTGGTCGTCTGGATCTTGGCGTCCAGGATGCTGAAATTCTTGCTGTCGAAATAGCTGCAGATGCGGATGAACAGGTCGTTCCGGTCCTTGGTGTAGACCGCGACCTGCAAGCCCTCGCCGATCGGCGCCAGGCGGCATTTGACGATCGGGCTGGCGCTGTCGGTCTGGTTGTAGAAGGAGCGGGTCTGCCAGGCGATGTCGGACGCGTCGTGGCGCAGGAAATAGGCAACGTCGAGCTGGCGCCACAGGGTTTCATGGGCGTCTTCCGCCAGGCCGTACAGGCGCAGCGTTTTCAGCGCTTCTTCCTGGCGGTTTTTCAGCTCGCGGTCAGCCGACGGCGTTTCGCCGCCGAGTACGCGCAAGGTCATGCGGTACAGGTCTTCCAGCAGCTTGCCTTTCCAGGCATTCCATACCTTGGGGCTGGTGCCGCGGATGTCGGCCACGGTCAGCAGGTAAAGCGCGGTCAGGTGCCGTTCGTCCTTGACCGTATTGGCAAAATTAAGGATGACTTCGGGATCCGACAGGTCTTGTTTCTGCGCTACCTGCGACATGGTCAGGTGGTGCTCGACCAGGAACACCACCAGCGCGGTATCCGCCGGCGCCAAACCGTGTTGCTGGCAGAAATGCAGGGCGTCGGTCATGCCCAGCTTGGAGTGGTCGCCGCCGCGGCCTTTGGCGATGTCGTGGAACAGGGCGGCGACATACAGCAGCCAGGAGCGCGGGAAGTTGGCGATCAGCTGGCTGCAGAACGGATATTCATGCGCATGCTCGCTCATCGTGAAGCGGCGCACGTTGCGCACCACCATCAGGATGTGCTGGTCCACGGTGTAGACATGGAACAGGTCGTGCTGCATCTGGCCGACGATGCGGCGGAAGTTCGGCAGGTAGCGGCAGAGGATGCTGGTCTGGTTCATGCCGCGCAGCGCGTGGGTAATCCCTTGCGGCGCCTGGATGATCTGGATGAACAGCGAGCGGTTGTGCGGATCGCGGCGAAAGCTGTTGTCGATCTTGACGCGGGCGTGCCACAGGGCGCGCCTGGTGCGCGCGGTCATGTCCTTCAGCTCGCTGTGCTGGGCCAGCAGCAGGAACAGTTCCAGCATCGCCGACGGCGTGGTCTTGAACAGGTCGTCGTGGGCGATGTCGATCAGGCGGTTCAGGTGGTTGAAGCGGTCGTTGATGCGTTGCGGCACCATCGGTTGCGGGAACAACTGCACTTCGATGTTCTGCAGCAGGATGGTGTTGAGCTGGGTTACCGCCTTGGCCGCCCAGTAATAACGCTGCATCAGGTATTCGCTGGCGCGCCGGGTTTCCGTGGTCTGGAAGCCGAGCGCTTCGGCGATCGGGGTCTGGACGTCGAATACCAGCCGGTCTTCGCGGCGGTTGGTATAGATGTGCAGGCGAATCCGGATATCCTTGAAAGCGCGCTCCTGGCGCGCCAGCTGGCGCGCCTCGGCGGCCGTGATCAGGCCGCGCTGGGCCAGCTTGGGCCAGGATTCGCCAAGGCCGGCAGCCTTCGCCACCCACAGGATCACTTGCAGGTCGCGCAGGCCGCCCGGGCTTTCCTTGCAGTTCGGCTCCAGGCTGTACGGCGTGTCTTCATATTTGACGTGGCGCTGCTGCATTTCCAGGATCTTTCCCTGGAAAAAGGCGCAGGCGTCCATGGCGGCGCTGCAGCGTTCCTGCAGCTGCAGGAACAGCGGGTGGCTGCCGCTCACCAGCCGTGCTTCCAGCAGGCTGGTCTGGACCGTGATGTCGGCGGCTGATTCGCTCAGGCACTCGTCCACGGTGCGGATGCTATGGCCGATTTCCAGGCCGATATCCCAGAACAGCTGCACCAGCTGCTCCAGCGTGGCTTTCAGCGCGGCATCCGGGCTGGCCTCGAGCAGGATCAGGACGTCGACGTCGGAATGCGGAAACAGTTCGCCGCGGCCGTAACCGCCGACCGCCACCAGCGCTGCGCTGGACGGCAGTTCCAGCATTTTCCAGGCTTGCGTCAGGGCGATGTCGACGCTGCGCCGCAGCGCGGTCAGCAGTTCGCCGGGTTTGCCGTCCGCCAGAAAGGCTGAGATGATGGTTTGCCGCTCGGTCCTGAGCTGTTTTTTGAGTGTGGCGGCAAGTGTCGTCATGTCTTAAGCGGCGGCAGTCGCTTGCTGGATAAAGGCGGGCGGGGGCGGAGTGTCCTTGGAGACGGTCAATACTTCGTAGCCGGTTTCAGTCACCAGTACGGTATGTTCCCATTGTGCGGACAGGCTGCGATCCTTGGTCTTGATGGTCCAGCCGTCGCCCATTTCGCGGATATCGCGGCGGCCGGCGTTGATCATCGGCTCGACCGTGAAAATCATGCCCGCTTCCAGCCGCTCCAGCGTGCCTGGACGGCCGTAATGCAATACTTGCGGCTCTTCATGGAACACCTTGCCGATGCCATGGCCGCAGAATTCGCGGACCACGCTGTAGCCAGCTTTTTCGGCGTGCTGCTGGATCACATGGCCGATATCGCCCAGATGCGCGCCGGGTTTGATCTTGGCAATGCCCAGCCACATGCACTCATAGGTGATATCGCCCAGGCGCTTGGCCATGATCGACGGTTCGCCGACATAAAACATGCGGCTGGTGTCGCCATGGTAGCCATTCTTGATGACGGTAATGTCGAGGTTCACCACGTCGCCGTTTTTCAGCACCTTGTCGCCCGGGATGCCGTGGCAGATGACGTCGTTGACCGAGGTGCAGATGGCTTTCGGGTACGGCGTGTAGCCAGGCGGGCAATAATTCAGCGGGGCAGGGATGGTGCCTTGCACATTTGTCATGTACTCGTGGCACAGGCGGTCCAGCTCGCCGGTGGTGACGCCGGCCTTGACGAATGGCGTGATGTAATCGAGTACTTCCGAGGCCAGCCTGCCGGCGACGCGCATGCCGGCGATATCCTCGGCGGTTTTAATGGAGATGGAGGTCATAAGATAGGAGAAATCGAGAAAATTCGGTGAATTCTTTAGCAAAAGGCGCAAAAAACGCCCGGATTCAGTTAGATGTCGATTATAAACGAGGCCACGCAGATGCGCTGAAAGATATGCCTCGCGGTGCTTGAAGAAGTCCGGGGTTTTGGGGTACAATCTTGGGTTAGCTCGAATTGCTATTCGGCTATATCGATGTTTGTGTAGTTTATTTGATGTTTAATTAAAAGCGCGAATCCGCTCGAAAAGGGTGCTGTTTTTTGCCTGGCTTCAATGCTGGCGTCAACAGTGACTGAGCGGGTTCCAGACCTAACCCTGGAGAAAATTATGTCCGTAACAATGCGTGAAATGCTGGAAGCCGGTGTCCACTTCGGTCACCAAACCCGTTTCTGGAACCCAAAGATGGCGCCGTTCATCTTCGGTCACCGCAACAAGATTCATATCGTCAACCTGGAAAAGACCCTGGGCATGTACCAGGAGGCGATGAAGTACATCCGCCAGCTGTCGTCCAACCGCGGCAACATCCTGTTTGTCGGCACCAAGCGCCAAGCGCGCGAAATCGTGGCAGCTGAAGCAGCACGTTCGGGTTCGCCTTTCGTCGACCAGCGTTGGCTGGGCGGCATGCTGACCAACTTCAAGACCATCAAGACCTCGATCAAGCGCCTGAAAGAAATGGAAGCTTCGATCGAAGACGGTTCGGTTGAGAAGCTGAGCAAAAAAGAAGGCCTGATGTTCCAGCGCGAGCTGATCAAGCTGCAAAAAGCCATCGGCGGCATCAAGGACATGGGCGGCATTCCTGACGCCATCTTCGTGATCGACGTCGGCTACCACAAGGGCGCCATCACTGAAGCGGCCAAGCTGGGCATCCCGGTTATCGGCGTGGTTGACACCAACCACTCGCCAGACGGCGTGACTTACGTCATCCCTGGCAACGACGACTCGTCCAAGGCAATCGCCCTGTACGCCCGCGGTGTTGCCGATGCAATCCTGGAAGGCCGCGCCAATGCAGTGAACGACGTGGTTGAAGCAATCAAAGGCGCAGCCGGCGATGAATTCGTTGAAGTCAACGACCAGGCTTAAGCCCTGAATCTGAGGTCTCATACTTCAGAATAAAAAGGGGGCGTGGTTGCCCCTTTTTTTGTATCACTTGCATGTGTTTTACCCGAATTTATACCTGGATATATTTTGAATGATGGCGCTGGAAGGCTGGTTGCCGACTGGGCTGCGCTTGCACCGCAAGGCAGCCGCGGATTACCGGCACGGCGTCAACTGTTAGGAGAATAGTATGGCGGCAATTACAGCAGCACTGGTAGGCGAACTGCGCGCAAAGACTGATGCGCCAATGATGGAATGCAAGAAGGCGCTGACCGAAGCCGGCGGCGACATGGACAAGGCAGAAGAAATCCTGCGCGTGAAACTGGGCGGCAAGGCTTCCAAGGCTGCTTCCCGCGTGACCGCTGAAGGCGTGGTCGCAGCTTATATCGCCGGCGGCGTTGGCGCCCTGGTCGAAGTCAACTGCGAAACCGACTTCGTGACCAAGAACGACGATTTCCTGGCCTTGGCAAATGCCTGCGCCAAGCTGGTGGCAGAGAACAACCCGGCCGACGTCGCCGCCTTGTCGGCCCTGCCGCTCGACGGCAGCACCGTTGAAGCGACCCGCGCTGCCCTGATCGGCCGTATCGGCGAAAACATGTCGATCCGCCGTTTCACGCGTTTCGATACTGCCGCCAAGCTGGTTTCCTACCTGCACGGCACACGCATCGGCGTGATGGTCGAGTTCGACGGCGCTGACGAACAAGTCGGTAAAGACGTGGCGATGCACATTGCCGCGATGAAGCCGGTTTCCCTGTCTTCGGACCAGGTGCCTGCCGACCTGATCGAGAAAGAGCGTTCGGTAGCGACCCTGAAGGCGGCCGAATCCGGCAAGCCTGCCGATATCGCGACCAAGATGATCGAAGGTTCGGTACAGAAATTCCTGAAGGAAGTTTCCCTGCTGAACCAGACTTTCGTCAAGAACGACAAGCAAACCGTTGAACAGATGCTGAAGGCAACCAACACCAGCGTCAAATCGTTCACCATGTTCGTGGTCGGCGAAGGCATCGAGAAGAAACAGGATGACTTTGCTGCAGAAGTTGCAGCAACAGTTGCTGCGGCCAAGCAGGCGTAAGCAAGAATACGGGCCGAAAGGCCCGTTTTTTTGGCTCTGAGGAATTTTCTTCCCAAGCCACGGACTAAGGGATGCCTTGCTGAATTGCTGCCTCGTATCCAGGGGCAGGGAAAAGCCGCAGGAACCGGCGCCGCGTATTCTCGCTGTGTATGCTAAATAGCGCCGGTAGTGGATTTTGCTGCGGTTTGGCCTGACAATGGCGCTGCAGTCCCTCAGCAATACGCAAAGCATTGACCAATATTTATATCAATCGGAAAGCCATAAGGGGCCCAGACCATGACAAAACCAGCTTATAAGCGTGTTCTCCTGAAACTCTCCGGTGAGGCCCTGATGGGCGATGACGCCTACGGCATCAATCGTGCAACGATTGAGCGCATGGTGGCCGATGTTGCCGAAGTGGCCAAGTTGGGCGTTGAACTGGCGATCGTGATCGGCGGCGGCAATATTTTCCGCGGCGTGGCGCCAGGCGCCCAGGGCATGGACCGCGCTACCGCTGACTATATGGGGATGCTGGCAACGGTGATGAACTCGCTGGCGCTGGCGGACGCCATGCGCCAGGTTGGCATCACGGCCCGCGTGATGTCGGCCATCAGCATCGAACAGGTAGTCGAACCCTACGTGCGGCCTAAGGCGCTGCAATACCTGGAAGAAGACAAGATTGTCATTTTTGCAGCAGGTACCGGCAATCCGTTTTTCACCACCGACACTGCAGCGGCGTTGCGCGGTTCGGAAATCGGTGCGGAAATCGTCCTCAAGGCGACCAAGGTTGACGGCGTCTACAGCGCCGACCCAAATAAAGATCCAACGGCGACACGTTATTCGCACATCACGTTCGATGAAGCGATCACCAAGCATCTGCAAGTCATGGATGCTACCGCGTTTGCCCTGTGCCGCGACCAGAAACTGCCGATCAAGGTGTTTTCCATCATCAAGCCGGGTGCGCTGAGGCGCGTCATCCTGGGTGAAGATGAAGGCACTTTGGTACACGTTTAAATTATTTGCCTGATTTGCAATGTTTGTGCAAGCGGCTTGCACAAATTGCTGGCGCAAATCGCTGGCATAAATAATTATTACTTAATTTAAAAAACACCCGTTTTCGAAGAGGAGAACAGCATGAGCATTGCTGACGTTAAAAAGAATACCGATCTGAGAATGCAAAAGTCGCTTGAGACTTTGCGCGCCGACCTGGCGAAAGTACGCACCGGCCGCGCCCATACCGGGATTCTCGACCACATCATGGTGGAATACTACGGTAGCCCGACCAACCTGAGCCAGGTTGCCAATGTGACCCTGATCGACGCGCGCACCATCGGCGTGCAGCCGTTTGAAAAGAAAATGATTGCAGTGGTCGAGAAGGCTATCCGCGAATCCGACCTCGGCCTTAACCCGTCCACCCAGGGCGAAATGATCCGGGTGCCGACGCCGCCGCTGACGGAAGAGCGCCGCAAGGAAATGGTAAAGCTGGTCAAGGGCGAAGCGGAAGATGCAAAAATTGCAATCCGCAATATCCGCCGCGACGCCAACGAAGGCTTGAAGAAACTGGTCAAGGACAAGGAATGCTCGGAAGACGACGAGCGTCGCGCGCAGGACGAGATCCAGAAGCTGACCGACAAGTTCGTGGCTGAAATCGACAAGCAAGTGATCGATAAAGAAAAAGAGATCCTGACGGTGTAGTCGGGGCCGGTCTGTCGCTCTTCCTTTCCTTATTTCATTATCTATGGCCCATACAAGTTCCACGCAAACGTTACCAGCAATTCCGACGGTGCCGCGGCACGTTGCCATCATCATGGACGGCAACGGCCGCTGGGCGACCAAGCGCTTTTTGCCGCGTGTCGCCGGCCATGGCAAGGGCGTTGAAGCAGTGCGGGCAGTGGTCGAAGCCTGTGTTGTGCGTGGCGTCGAATACCTGACGCTGTTTGCCTTCAGCTCGGAAAACTGGCGCCGGCCGGCGGACGAGGTGTCCTTGCTGATGCGTTTGTTCGTGGTGGCCCTGGAACGCGAAGTCAGCAAGATGCACGCCAACGGCATCCGCCTGAAAGTTGTCGGCGACCTGAGCCGCTTCGACGCCAAGCTGCAGCAAATGATCGATAGCGCCGAGCGCAAGACGGCCGGCAATACGACCCTGACCGTGACCATCTGCGCCAACTACGGCGGCCGCTGGGACGTGATGCAGGCAGTGCAGAAAATGATGGCGGCGCGCAGCGCGGCAGGCGCAGGCGCCGCGCAGGATCCGGCGGCATTTTCCGAAGAAGAGCTGGCGCAGTACCTGGCGATGGCGTATGCGCCCGAGCCGGACCTGTTCATCCGCACCGGCGGCGAGCAGCGCATCTCGAATTTCCTGCTCTGGCAGCTGGCGTACAGCGAACTCTATTTCACCGATACCTATTGGCCGGATTTCGGCGCTGACGATCTGGACCGGGCGATTGCCTCCTACCAGCAGCGCGAGCGCCGTTTCGGGCGCACCAGCGCACAGCTGCTGGAACAGGCTTCCTGATGTTAAGAACGCGTGTCATCACGGCCTTGCTGTTGCTGGCAGTCTTGCTGCCGATCCTGTACTTCAATTATTTCCCCGCATTCGCCGTCGTCTCGACGCTCTTTTTTGCCGCCGCCATCTGGGAAAGCGCCAGGATCTTCGGCGCCGGCTCTAAAGCGGCCTTGGCCTGGGGACTGCTTGCACTGATCCTGTTTGCCGCTATCATGTACTTCGGCAGCGGCCCCGATATCCGCCTGCTGTTCATGTTATGCGTGGCAATCTGGGGTTTGCGGTTCGTGCCGGCGCTGGGTTTTGGCTTGCCGCCGCTGGCCAGCTTCGCCAACCGCATGGTCGCCGGCACCTACGCCATTGCCATTTTCGGCTGTTTCCTGGCGATCGTGGTGCTGTTCCACCGCTCTCCTTTGTATCTGCTGTCGGTGCTGGTGATCGTCTGGGTGGCGGACATAGGGGCGTATTTTTCCGGCAAGGCGTTCGGCCGCCATAAGCTTGCGCCGTCGATTTCTCCCGGCAAGTCCTGGGAAGGCGCGCTTGGCGGCTGGATCCTGGTGCTGGCCATGATGTTCGGGTTCAGCCTGGCGCCGGCGCTGGCCGAGACTTTCCCGGCGCGCCTGCTGGCAAGCTGGGGCTGGGCCGGATTGCTGGCGGCGGCGACGGTGCTGGTAGCCGCCAGCGTGGCTGGCGATCTGTTCGAGTCGCTGCTGAAGCGGCGCGCCGGCATCAAGGACAGCAGCAACCTGCTGCCTGGCCACGGCGGCGTGCTGGATCGCGTCGATGCCCTGATCCCGGTATTGCCGCTGGCTGCGTTATTGAGTTTCTGGTTCTAGGTCGTATGCAAAATATCACTATTCTCGGCTCCACCGGTTCGATCGGCATGTCGACGCTGGATGTGCTGGCGCGCCATCCGGAACGCTATTCAGTCTACGCCCTGACCGCCCACAGCCGGGTCGAACAGCTGGCTGAACAATGCCTGCGCTTCAAGCCGCAGCTGGCCGTGGTCGGCAGCGCGGCGGCGGCGCAGCAGCTGCGCGCCTTGCTGCAAGAGAAGGCCCCTGCGATCGAAGTGTTGTACGGCGACGCCGCGCTGTGCCAGGTGGCCAGCGCCGAGGCTTGCCATGCGGTGATGGCCGCCATCGTTGGCGCTGCTGGACTGGCGCCGAGCCTGGCCGCCGCCAGGGCGGGCAAGAAAATCCTGCTGGCGAACAAGGAAGCCCTGGTCATGTCCGGCCAGCTGTTCATCGATGCGGTCAAGCAGAGCGGCGCCGTGCTGCTGCCTATCGATAGCGAACACAATGCGGTTTTCCAGTGCCTGCCGCACAACTACCAGCGCCAGCCGGCTGCGCTTGGCGTCGAGAAAATCCTGCTGACGGCGTCGGGCGGCCCGTTCCTGCACAGGGCGGTCGAAACGCTCGATTCAGTCACCCCCGAAGAGGCGGTTGCCCATCCGAACTGGGTCATGGGACGCAAGATTTCGGTCGATTCCGCGACCATGATGAACAAGGGCCTGGAAGTCATCGAGGCGCACTGGCTGTTCGGCGCCGCGGCCAGCCAGATCGAAGTGGTGATCCACCCGCAAAGCGTGATCCACTCCATGGTGTCTTACATAGACGGATCGGTCCTGGCGCAGCTGGGCAATCCCGATATGCGTACGCCGATTGCCTACGCGCTGGCGTACCCCGAGCGCATTGCGTCCGGCGTCAGTCCGCTGGACCTGACCGTGGTGGGGCAGTTACAGTTTACCCGGCCTGACCTGCAACGTTTTCCCTGCCTGAAACTCGCGTATGATGCATTGTTGGCAGGCGGTTCGGCTGCTGCAATATTGAACGCCGCGAATGAAGTGGCTGTCCAAGCTTTCCTAGACGGAAAAATCGGGTTTCGCATGATTGACCAGCTGATAGCGCGCACCATGGACAAGTTGCCGCTGTGCGCGGTAAGCGATATCGATTTGTTGCTTGAGCAGGATCTTCTTGCGCGCCAGACGGTTCACTCTTTCCTGAACGCATAAATCGTACAAATGGCCTTCCTGCAAACCATCCTCGCTTTTGTCGTCGCCCTCGGCTCCCTGGTCATCATCCACGAGCTTGGCCACTATGTTGTTGCGCGCTTGTGCGGGGTCAAGGTGCTGCGTTTTTCGGTGGGGATGGGCAAGGTCGTTTTCTCGCGCAAGTTCGGCCCGGACCAGACCGAATGGGCGATTTCCATCCTGCCTCTGGGCGGCTACGTCAAGATGCTCGATGCTCGCGAGCAAGACGTCAGCGGTTTGTCGCCGCAGGAACTGAAGCGCGAATTCACCGGCCAGTCGGTCTGGCGGCGCATGGCCATCGTGGCGGCCGGCCCCTTGGCCAATTTCGCTCTTGCCATTTTGTTATTTGCCGGCTTGTACATCCATGGCGAGATGGAGCCGACGCCAAGGGTGCGCGCCGTCGCCGAACATACCGCGGCCTACCAGGCCGGCTTGCGCGGCAACGAATTGATTACCGCAGTGAACGGCGAAGCGATCCTGACCTGGTCCGAGCTGCGCTGGAAAGTGCTGCAAGGGGTCATCGACAAGACGCCGATCCGGCTCGACGTGCGCCGGCCGGATCCCGGCACGTCGGGCGGCAAACTGCTCGATACCGTGAATTTGCCGATAGACAGCCTGACGACCAAGGATCTCGACGGCGATTATCTTGCCAAGCTAGGCATCAAGCTGGCGCGCGCCAAGGCTATCCTGGGCACGGTCATGCCGGGCGGCCCGGGCATGCTGGCCGGTTTGCGTGAAGGCGACCTGATCACCAGCATCGATGGCGAGCCGGTGGCTGACAGCGGCGCTTTCGTCGACAAGATCAAAGCTTCCCCGGGCAAGCCGCTGAGCCTGACGGGTATGCGTAACGGCAATGGTTTCACCGTGAGCGTGACGCCGCAGGCGGAAGCAGGCAAAGACGGGCAGGTCGGCCTGATAAAAGTTGTCATGTCGGGCATGCCGGAAATGGTCCTGGCCAGCAGCCCGCCGCTGGAAGCGCTCGGCAAGGGCGCCAGGCGGACCTGGGACAGCAGCGTCATGACCCTCAAGATGCTGGGTAAAATGGTGACCGGCGAGGTTTCCTGGAAAAATATCACCGGCCCCATCACCATTGCCGACTATGCAGGGCAGACCGCGCGTATCGGCGCATTCAGCTACCTGAGCTTTATTGCCTTCATCAGCATCAGCCTTGGCGTCATGAATTTGCTGCCCATTCCGGTTCTAGACGGTGGCCATTTGCTGTATTATTCGCTGGAAGTTTTGACTGGACGTCCTATTCCCGAGCGAGTTGGTGCGATTGCACAGCGCGCGGGCATCGGCATTCTGATGACGTTGATGATGGTCGCCATGTTTAACGACGTCGTTCGGCTCATATTTTAGGTTCTCTCTCTTGTCTGACAATCGTGGCAGGCAAGGACATTGATAAAAAACGATCGCTAATGAAATTACATTCTGAGCACTCCCCTTTGTCGATTCTTCCCCGTCGTTTGATTGCTGCCGCTGCCTTTGCCCTGTGTTCGGGCCAAGCGCTGGCGGTGCAGCCGTTTGTGGTCAAGGATATCCGCATCGAAGGTATTCAACGTACCGAAGCCGGCACCGTTTTCAGCTACCTGCCGGTGCGCGTCGGTGAAACCTTCACCGATGAAAAAGGCACGGCGGCGATCAAGGCCTTGTACGCGACCGGCTTCTTCAAGGATGTACGGGTCGAGTCCGAAGGCGATGTGCTGGTGGTCATGGTGGAAGAGCGGCCGTCGATTGCCGGCGTCGATTTTTCCGGCATCAAGGAATTCGATAAAGACCAGCTGACCAAGGCCCTGAAGGAAATCGGCGTCGGCGAATCGCGCATTTTCGACAAGGCCCAGGTTGATCGCGCAGAGCAGGAATTGAAGAAACAATACCTGTCGCGCGGCCTGTACGGCATGAAGGTGACCACGACCGTCACGCCGATCGAGCGCAACCGGGTCAATGTGACGTTTGCGGTGGATGAAGGCGAAGTATCGCGCATCAAGGAAATCCGTTTCGTCGGCAACAAGGCGTTTTCCGACGGCAAGCTGCGCGACCAGATCAAGCTGCGCTCGCCGGGCTGGTTTACCTGGTACACCAAGGCTGACCAGTATGCAAAAGAGAAGCTGTCGGGCGACATCGAAACCCTGCGTTCGTATTACCTGAACCGCGGCTATATCGAGATGCAGGTAGAGTCGACCCAGGTCTCGATCACGCCGGACAAGAAAGACATCTACATCACCATCAATATCAACGAAGGTGAAAAATACACGGTTTCCGATATCAAGATGGAAGGCGAAATGTTCGGCCGCGAAGATGAACTGCGGTCGTTGATGGAGCTGAAAAAGGGTGAAACATTCAACGGCGAAAAGCTCAACAACAGCACCAAGAAGATGTCGGAGCGGCTGGGCAATTTCGGTTATGCGTTCGCCAACGTCAACGCCAATCCCGAATTGAACCGGGAGAAGAAAGAAGTGGCGTTCACCATCATGGTCGATCCCGGCAAGCGCGTCTACGTGCGCCATGTCAACGTCACCGGCAACACCAAGACGCGCGACGAAGTGGTGCGCCGCGAATTCCGCCAGTTTGAAGATTCCTGGTACGACGGTTCGAAGATCAAGCTGTCGCGCGACCGGGTTGACCGCCTGGGCTATTTCAAGGACGTCGGCATCGAAACGCCGGAAGTGCCGAACACTTCCGACCAGGTCGACATCAACATGGCGGTTACCGAGAAACCTACCGGCAACATCCAGGTCGGCGCCGGCTTCTCGCAGCAGGACAAGCTGAGCCTGTCCGGTTCGATCCAGCAGCAGAACGCTTTCGGCAGCGGCAACACCATCGGCCTCGACGTCAACACCAGCAGCTATTCGCGGGTGATTGCGCTGTCCCAGACCAATCCTTACTTTACGGATGACGGCATCAGCCGCACCTACGACCTGTACTACCGCACCGTGCGGCCGTCGCAGTACACCACCGGCGACTACAAGGTGCGGACCATCGGTAGCGATATCAAGTTCGGCGTGCCGTTCTCGGAACTGGATACGGTGTTCTTCGGCATCGGCGTGGAAAACACCGCCGTTTCGGCCGACGCTTCCAGCCCGCTGCTGTACCAGCAATATGTTTCGGACTTCGGCAACGGCAGCCGGTCGGTCGACACCGGCCTCGGGTATAACGTGCTGGCCAACCCGGCGACGGCAACCACCAACAGTTTCCCGCTGACGGCAGCCTGGCAGCGCGACAGCCGCGACAGCGCGCTGGTCCCGACCAAGGGACGCTACCAGCGCGCCAGCCTTGAACTTTCCGCGGTCGGCACCTTGCGCTACTATCGTGCAAGCTACCAGCACCAATACTTCCAGCCTTTGTTCAGCAATGCGGTGACGCTGGCCATGAACGGTGAAATCGACTATGGCCGCGGCATCGGCGGCAAGCCGTATCCCGTGTTCAAGAACTACTACGCCGGCGGTATCGGCACCGTGCGCGGTTTTGAAGGCTCGACCCTGGGCGTCGGCACCAACGTCGACCAGTACGGCGATTCGATGGGCGGCGCATCGCGGGTGTTCGGCAACCTGGAAGCGCAGTTCCCGTTCCCCGGTTCCGGCAGCGACCGTACCCTGCGCTGGTTCACCTTCCTCGACGGCGGCCAGGTATACGCCGACAAGAAGCCGATGCAGCTCAGCGAGTTGCGTTATTCTACGGGCATCGGCTTGAGCTGGGTATCGCCTATCGGCCCGTTGAAAATCAGTTACGGCAAGCCGTTGAACGCGAAGCCGACCGACAAGCAGCAGTCCTTCCAGTTCCAGCTGGGCACGGGTTTCTAAACCACAAGGATGGTGCACAATTGCAGATTCTGGCAAGAGTGGCATAATGCACAAGTTGCGTCATTTGAATTCCGGAGAATAGTGTTGAAATCTCTAATTAAAACCTTTACATCATTGCCCACCGCCGGCTTGCTGGCGGCGTGCTTATTGTCGGCAGCCCCGGCGCATGCTGATGAAGGTTCGAAAATCGCCTTCGTCAGCAGCGAGCGCATCTTGCGCGAGGCGACCCCGGCCAAGACCGCGCAATCCAAGATCGAAGCCGAGTTTTCCAAGCGCGACAAGGATTTGCAAGACCAGGCTACCCGCCTGAAAAACATGGCTGACAAGCTGGACAAGGATTCAGCCGTGATTTCGGAGTCCGAGCGGGTCAAGCGCCAGCGTGAGCTGAGCGACCTGGACAAGGATTTCCAGCGCAAGCAGCGTGAGTTCCGCGAAGACCTGAACCAGCGCCGCAACGAAGAACTGGCGATCGTGCTGGAGCGCTCGACCAAGGCGATCAAGCAGATCGCCGAAGCGGAAAAATACGATATGGTGTTCCAGGAAGGCGGCGTGTATGTCAGCCCGCGCATCGACATCACCGATAAAGTATTGAAGATCCTCAATAAGTAACCCATTCTGTCAAGGCCACTATATGAGCATTCGGCTAAAAGAACTGGTCGAAAGCTTGGGTGGCCAACTGATCGGTGATGCCGATACCCAGGTATCGGGCATCGCGCCGTTGAGCGACGCCAGCGCATCACAGATCACCTTCTTGTCCAATCCCAAGTATCGGCCCCAGGCAGCGCAAACGCAGGCGGCAGCCATAATCCTGTCGGCGGCGGATGACGCCGCGGTCGGCGCCGGCTATCGCGGCGCACGGATTGTCGCCGCCAATCCTTATGCGTATTTCGCGCTGGCGGCGCAGTTTTTTGCTGCAAAAAACGCTATTCCAGTGGTGCCTGGCATCCATCCGGCAGCCAGCGTCGATCCTGCGGCCCAGGTCGCGGCGACTGCCTATGTCGGCGCCAACGCGGTCGTCGGCGCCGGCGCCACGATCGGCGAGCATGTGAACCTGGGCGCCGGCTGCGTGATCGGCCGCGGCGTCAGCATCGGCGCGGGCAGCCTGCTGCATCCCAACGTCACGGTTTATGACGCCTGCCAGATCGGCCGGCGCGCCATTATCCATTCTGGCGTTGTCATCGGCGCCGACGGTTTCGGTTTTGCCAATGACGGCGGGACCTGGGTCAAGATTCCCCAGACCGGCCGGGTGCTGATCGGCGACGATGTCGAAATCGGCGCCAACACCACCATCGACCGCGGCGCCCTGGCCGACACCGTGATAGAAGAAGGGGTCAAGCTGGACAACCAGATCCAGATCGCCCATAACTGCCATATCGGCGCCCATACTGCGATTGCAGCTTGCGCCGGGATTGCCGGCAGCGCCAGGATCGGCAAATTTTGCTCGATAGGCGGGGCGGCGATGATCCACGGCCACATTACCATCGTCGATCATGTGCATGTGTCAGCGGGTACGCTGGCATTGCGCTCGATCTCCGAGCCAGGCCAATACACCGGTTTCTACCCGATTGCCAAACACGGCGATTGGGAAAAATCTGCTGCCTTGGTGCGCAATCTGAATACAATGCGTGAGAAAATCCGGGCTCTGGAAAAATCCATTAAACAGCTCATCGAACAGTTACCGCAACAGCTTACCCAAAAAGATAATGAATAGTCCAAACCAAACGCTAGACATCAACCAGATCAAGACCTACCTGCCGCACCGTTATCCGCTGCTGCTGGTTGACCGCGTATTGAATTGGGAAAGCGGCAAGTCGATCACGGCGATCAAGAATGTCACCATCAATGAAGAATTCTTCAATGGCCATTTTCCCAACAAACCGGTAATGCCAGGCGTCCTGACCATCGAGGCTTTGGCGCAAACCGCCGCCTTGCTGTCGTTCCTGACCGAAGGCCGCAAGCCGGATGAAAATACCGTGGTCTACTTCCTCGGCATCGACAAGGCCCGTTTCCGCCGCCCGGTCGAACCAGGCGACCAGATCAAGCTGGAAGTCGAGATCGTGCGCGTCGTGCGGGGCATCTGGAAATACAAGGCTGTCGCCAGCGTCGACGGCGAGATGGCGGTAGAAGCCGAATTCATGTGCACCATGCGCACCGCGGTCAGCCCCGGTGCTGCCGCGACTGTGGTGGTGGATGCCAGCCCGTCAGAGTGATCCCATGACGCGCATTCACCCTACGGCTGTCATCGATAGCAAGGCATCCCTCGACAGTTCGGTGGAAGTCGGCGCCTATGCGGTGATCGGCCCTCATGTGGCGATCGGCGCCGGCAGCAAGATCGGCCCGCATGCCGTGATCGAAGGGCATACCACGATCGGCCGCGATAACGCGATTTTCCAGTTCGGTTCGATCGGCGCCGTGCCGCAAGACAAGAAGTACGCCGGCGAGCCGACCCGGCTGGAAATCGGCGACCGCAACACCATCCGCGAATTCGTCACCCTCAATCTCGGCACCGTCCAGGATAGCGGCGTCACCCGTATCGGCAACGATAACTGGGTCATGGCCTATGTCCACGTGGCGCATGATTGCCAGATCGGCAGCAATACCACGATCGCCAATAACGCGACGCTGGCCGGCCATGTGCATATAGGCGACTGGGTGCTGCTTGGCGGTTTCACCACCGTGCACCAGTTTTGCCGCATCGGCGCCCATGCGATGACGGCTTTCACCGCGGCCGTCAGCCAGGACGTGCCGCCGTTCGTGACCGCCGCCGGCAACCGCGCCGAACCTGCGGGCATCAATAGCGAAGGTTTGCGGCGGCGCGGTTTCAGCAGCGAGCAGATCATGGCGATCAAACGCGCCTACCGCACCATTTACCGCTCCGGCCTGGCGCTGGAAGACGCCATGGCGGCGCTGGAACAGGAAGAGTCGAAGGCGCCGGCATCTGCAGCAGACCTGAAGTTGATGCGTGATTTCATTGCCGGCTCTACGCGTGGCATCATCCGCTGAACATGGCGGACGCTGACGCCAAAGTAGCCATCGCCATGGTCGCCGGAGAAACTTCCGGCGATTTGCTTGCCAGCCGCCTGTTGTCCGGCCTGCGTCCGCACCTGCCGGACGCGCGCATGTACGGCATCGGCGGCGCCAGGATGGCGGAGTACGGTTTTGTCAGCGACTGGCCGATGGAAAAGCTGTCGGTCAACGGTTTGTTCGAAGTACTGGCCCACTACCGCGAGCTCAAGGGCATCCAGGTCGCGTTGCGCGATCGCCTGCTGGCGGAGAAGCCGAATGTGTTCATCGGCGTCGACGCCCCGGATTTCAATTTCGGCCTGGAAGCGCAACTGCGCCAGGCCGGCATTCCCACTGTGCATTTCATCGGTCCTTCGATCTGGGCCTGGCGCGGCGGACGCATCAAGAAGATTGCGCGTGCGGCGTCGCATATGCTGGTCATCTTCCCGTTTGAAGAAGAAATCTATCGCAAGGCCGGGATCCCGGTAACCTACGTCGGCCATCCGCTGGCGCAAGTGATCCCGATGGTGCCGGATGTCGCTGCGGCGCGCAGCGCGCTCGGCCTGCCGGCCGCCGGCCGGGTAGTCGCGATCATGCCCGGCAGCCGCATGGGCGAGCTGAAACATAACACGATAGCTTTTGTGCAAGCTGCCGCGATACTGGCGCGGCGCGATCCCGGCATGCGTTTCATCGCGCCCATGGCGGGAGAAAAGCAGAGCAGGCTGTTTAGCGAACTGGTCAGCCAGGCCGGTCTGCAAGACTTGCCTATCCAGTTGCTGGACGGGCAATCGCATACGGCAATGGCGGCGGCCGATGCGGTGCTGGTGGCCTCCGGCACCGCGTCGCTGGAAGTCGCCTTGTACAAGAAACCGATGGTGATCGCTTATAAAATGATGCGCGCCACGTGGGAAATCCTGCGCCACATGAGCTACCAGCCGTGGATAGGTTTGCCGAATATCCTGGCGCGCGAATTCCTGGTGCCGGAGCTGTTGCAGCATAATGCGACGCCGCAGGCGCTGGCGGATGCGCTCTGGCAGCAGCTGGAAGATCCGGCGCGCCAGGAAATGCTGCGGCAGCGCTTCACCGACATGCATCACGCCCTGCTGCGCGATACCGCCAGCGAAAGCGCGCAAGCCGTGCTGCAAGTGATTGAACAACATAAACGTCCATCCGGACTTTCGCCGGCCTGATCCGGCGTACTACTTGGTACTGAACGCCGTGAGCCCATCCGACCAGAATTTCTCTCTCTTCACCTACGACGGCGAAACCATTTGCGGCGTCGACGAGGCCGGCCGCGGCCCCTTGGCCGGACCGGTGTTTGCCGCCGCCGTGATACTCGATCCGGCGCGGCCGGTCAGCGGCTTGCGCGATTCGAAGAAACTGACCGCCGAACGGCGTGAATTGCTGGCCGTGGAAATCAAGGCCCATGCGCTGGCATGGGCCATTGCCGAATGCTCCGAAGCGGAGATCGATCGCCTCAACATATTGCAGGCAACCATGCTGGCGATGCGGCGCGCGGTGGAAGGACTGTCCATGCAGCCGACGCTGGCGCTGATCGACGGCAACCGCTGTCCGCAGCTCAGCATCCGCTCCGAGGCCATCGTCAAGGGCGACGACAAGGTGCAGGCCATTTCGGCGGCCTCGATTCTCGCCAAGACCGCGCGCGACGCTGCCCTGCAGGTGCTGCACGCGCAATATCCGCACTACGCTTTCGACCAGCACAAAGGTTATCCGACGGCGCTGCACATGGAACGGCTGCGCCTGCATGGCGTGTCGCCGGTGCACCGCAAATCCTATGCGCCGGTACGGGCCTTGCTGGCGCTGGATATCGATGGGACGGCGGCATGAAAAGCATCACCTCGTCCGCCAATCCTTTGTACAAGGAACTGAAGCAGCTGGCCACCAGCGCCCAGGCCAGGCGCAAGGCGGGCCGTACGTTGCTGGACGGGATCCACCTGGCCGAAGCGTATTTGCAGAGCGGCGCCAGGCCGGTGCTGTGCGTCGCCAGCGAAACCGCGCTGACGCATGCCGAAGCGGCTACGGTGATCCGGCAATGCCAGGCCGAGGCGGTGCAATGCGTGGTGCTGCCGGATGGCCAGTACCAGGCGCTGAGCCAGGTCGAGCACGGCGTCGGCCTGCTGTTTGTGGTTGAGACGCCGAAAGCGGTGGCGCCGGCCGCGTTGACCCAGTCTGCCGTGCTGCTGGACAACCTGCAGGATCCAGGCAACCTCGGTTCCATCCTGCGCAGCGCCGCCGCCGCAGGCATCCGGCAGATCTATTGTTCAGAAGGCAGCGCATCTGCCTGGTCGCCCAAAGTGCTGCGGGCGGGCATGGGCGCGCATTTCATTCTGGACATCTTCGAAGGCGTTGACCTGGCGGCGCTGATGGCGACAGCGCAGGTACCGGTGCTTGCCACCAGCTCGTATGCCACGCAAAGCATCTACCAGGCTGACCTGCACGGAGAACTGGCGTGGCTGTTCGGCCATGAAGGGCAGGGCGTCGCGGAAGATCTGCTGCAACTGGCCAGCCAGCAAGTCGTGATTCCGCATCGCGGGCAGATGGAGTCGCTGAATGTTGCCGCTGCGGCGGCGGTATGTTTTTTCGAACAGCTGCGCCAGGCACTGGATTGAGCCAGCCGGCTGGCCCGGCCTCTGCTTAGAAAGTCCGCATATCCGGTTTGATGTCCTGCAAGATCGTCGCCGCGATTTCCTCGATCGATTTGGTGGTCGACGACATCCAGCGTATCCCTTCGCGCCGCATGATTTTTTCCGCTTCATTCACTTCATAACGGCAATTTGCCAGCGCGGCATATTTGCTGCCCGGACGGCGTTCATTGCGGATTTCCGACAGGCGGTCGGCGGCGATGGTCAGGCCGAAAATCTTTTGCTTGAATGGCAACAGGCCGCTGGGAAGCTTGTCGCGCTCGAAATCCTCGGGGATCAAAGGATAGTTGGCGGCCTTGACGCCGAACTGCATCGCCAGGTACAGGCTGGTAGGGGTCTTGCCTGAACGGGAGACGCCGACCAGGATGACGTCTGCGTCGGCCAGGTTCTTGTGCGACTGGCCATCGTCATGCGCCAGCGAAAAATTGATGGCTTCGATCCGGTTCTTGTATTCGTCGGTATTGGCTGTGTTATGGCTGCGGCCGATGGTGTGGGTGGACTTGACGCCCAGCTCCCGTTCCAGCGGCTCGACAAAAGTCTGGAACAGGTCCATATGCATGGCCTTGGCCTGCTGGATGACCTTTGACAAGTCGGCCTTGACCAGCGTCGAAAACACGATGGGCAATTTGCCGTCCGCCACGCATGCTTCATTGATCTTGCGGGTGGCGTCGTAGGCTTTGTCCAGGGTGTCGATGAAGGGCAGGCGCACCTGCTTGAAGCGCAGCTCGAACTGGGTCAGCACCGAATGGCCGAAGGTTTCGGCGGTGATGCCGGTGCCGTCGGAAACAAAGAAGACGGTGCGGTGGGCAGGAACCAGCGGTGCAGGAGCGGCATCTAGCATAATGTTGTCGAAAATAAAGTAAAAAATAAAAAGCAAGGCGTTGCCCGGCAACTGCGGCGGCGCCCGTGGGGCCGCCGAACTTTTAACTGAGCACGGACTCTAGCCTACTGACGGCTGCGTGCTGCCTTGTGCGCCTGTGAACGCTAAATTGGCATAAAATGGCAGCCAACTGAATATTTGAAGCTACCTGACGAAGAATAACAAAAAGCCAAGGGCGGCGAAGGCAATTGTGAAGATTTCTTATCATCAAACTAGAGGTTGTTATGTCCAATGCAATACAGATGGGTGCTACCCAGGGGGCGGCTTACGTCATCTCCTTTGAAAATCTGCGGATGACGGATGTCGATTCCGTCGGCGGCAAAAACGCATCGCTGGGTGAAATGATCAGCCAGCTGGCCGGCGCCGGAGTTCGGGTGCCGGGCGGATTCGCCACCACGGCGCAGGCATTCCGCGATTTCCTGTCGCACAGCGCTGACGGCGGCCCGGCCTTGGCCGACCGCATCGCCGATCGCCTGGCGACCCTGAACATCGAAGACGTACGGGCATTGGCGCAAGCCGGCGCCGAGATCCGCCAATGGATTGTGGAGACGCCGTTCCAGCCGCGCCTGGAACAGGAAATCCACGCCTTCTACAAACGCCTGGTCGAAGATTCTTCCAGCGAGATGTCGTTCGCCGTGCGTTCGTCGGCGACGGCGGAAGACTTGCCGGACGCCTCGTTCGCCGGCCAGCAGGAAACCTTCCTCAACGTGGTCGGCATTGAAAACGTGCTGGAAGCCATGAAGCACGTGTTCGCCTCGCTGTATAACGACCGCGCCATCTCTTACCGCGTGCACAAAGGCTTTACCCACGCTGAAGTGGCGTTGTCGGCCGGCGTCCAGCGCATGGTCCGTTCCGATGTCGGCGCCGCCGGCGTGATGTTCACCCTGGATACGGAATCCGGCTTCAAGGACGTGGTGTTCATCACTTCCAGTTACGGCCTGGGCGAGACAGTGGTGCAGGGCGCGGTCAATCCCGACGAGTTCTATGTCCACAAGCCGATGCTGGAGCAAGGCAAGCTGCCTATCATCCGCCGCAACATCGGCTCCAAGCTGATCAAGATGGAATTCACCGGCGAAGCCAAGGCCGGCCGTTCGGTCAAGACCGTCGACGTGCCTATCGAGCTGCGCAACCGCTATTCGCTCACCGACAATGAAATCGTCGAACTCGCCAAATACGCCACCATCATCGAGAAGCACTACGAGCGCCCGATGGACATCGAATGGGGCAAGGACGGCCGCGACGGCAAGCTGTACATCTTGCAGGCGCGTCCGGAAACCGTGAAGTCGCAGGAAAAAACGACCGACGCCCAGCAGCGTTTCAAACTCAAGGGCACCGGCAGCGTACTGACCCATGGCCGCGCCATCGGCCAGAAAATCGGCGCCGGTCCGGTGCGCGTGATCCATGACGCTTCCGAAATGGAACGTGTGCAGCCGGGCGACGTGCTGGTGGCCGACATGACCGATCCTAACTGGGAACCGGTGATGAAGCGCGCTTCGGCGATCGTCACCAACCGTGGCGGCCGTACCTGCCACGCAGCGATCATTGCGCGCGAACTGGGCGTGCCGGCGGTGGTCGGCTGCGGCGACGCTACCGATGTGCTGAAAGACGGCACGCTGGTTACCGTATCCTGCGCCGAAGGCGACGAAGGCAAGATCTACGACGGCCTGCTGGAAACCGAAGTCAGCGAAGTGGCGCGCGGCGCATTGCCTGAGCTGCCGCTGAAGATCATGATGAACGTCGGCAATCCGCAGCTGGCGTTCGATTTCCAGTCGATTCCTAATAGCGGCGTCGGCCTGGCGCGCCTGGAATTCATCATCAACAACAACATCGGCGTGCACCCGCGCGCGATCCTGGAATATCCGAACATCGACGCCGACCTGAAGAAGGCGGTGGAATCGGTGGCGCGCGGCCATGCTTCGCCGAAGGCTTTCTACGTCGACAAGCTGGCCGAAGGGATTGCCACCATCGCCGCCGCATTCTGGCCGAAGAAGGTGATCGTGCGCTTGTCCGATTTCAAGTCGAACGAGTACAAGAAGCTGATCGGCGGTTCGCGCTACGAGCCGGATGAAGAAAATCCGATGCTCGGTTTCCGCGGCGCTGCCCGTTACCTGGCGGCCGACTTTGCCGAGGCATTCGAAATGGAATGCCAGGCGATGAAACGGGTGCGCAACGACATGGGCTTGACCAACGTCGAGATCATGGTGCCTTTCGTGCGGACCCTGGGCCAGGCGGAAAAAGTCATCGGCCTGCTCGGCAAGAACGGCCTGGTGCGCGGCGAAAACGATTTGCGCGTGATCATGATGTGCGAAGTGCCGTCGAACGCCATCCTGGCCGAGCAGTTCCTGGATTACTTCGACGGCTTCTCGATCGGCTCCAACGACCTGACCCAGCTGACCCTGGGCCTGGACCGCGACTCCGGCATGGAATTGCTGGCGGCCGATTTCGACGAGCGCGACCCGGCCATCCTGGCTCTGCTGGAGAAGGTCATCGCCACTTGCCTGGCCAAGGGCAAGTATGTCGGCATCTGCGGCCAGGGTCCGTCGGACCATCCTGATTTTGCCGAATGGCTGATGAAGCAGGGCATCGAATCGATTTCCCTGAATCCGGATTCGGTGATCGATACCTGGCAGCAGCTGGCTGCCGCGCAATAAAGGCGATATACGGGACGATGATTCGTCCTGGTTATAAAAAACGCGAGCCCCGTGCTCGCGTTTTTATTTTCAGGGTTGGGTGCCAGCCTGCTTGCCGAGCAAGGCATGCAGGGATTCGGCGACGCGCAGTATCAGACTTTGCCAGTCGCCGGCTCGTTCTTGCCGGAACAGCCTTGCGCTCGGATACCACGGGCTGTCCTCGCGATCGAGCAGCCAGCGCCAGTCAGGCGCCCAGGGCAGGAGGATCCAGACCGGCGCGCCGAGGGCGCCGCTGAGGTGGGCGACGGAGGTGTCGACGCTGATCACCAGGTCCAGGCTGGCGACGATCGCTGCGGTATCGTCGAAACCTGCAATGTCCTGGGCGAGCGGCCGCAGCTTGGGTGTTTGCTGCAGGTATGCGCGATCCGATTCCCTGATGTCTTTCTGCACCACGAAAAAATTCGCGCCCTCCAGCCGCAGCAGCGGTGCAAATTCCTGCAGCGGCATGGAACGCCTGTGATCGTTGGTATTGCCGGCATTGCCTGAGCCGGCCAGGCCGATCTTCAGTTTGCGGCTGGTGGAGTCCATGCGTCTTGCCCAGCTGCCCTTTTTTCCGGCATCGGCCGCGAAATAAGGGATGGCGGCCGGGATGGTCGCCAGATCGGTCTTGAAGACCAGCGGCAGGCTCATCAGCGGCGTCTGGAAATCGACCGGCGCGAACCCTTCGCCGATGGCGATCACCTGGAAGTTTCCCATGGTCTGGGCGACGGCTTTCAGCGCAGGGTCAACCTCCAGCACCACCTCGGCCCCCAGCGCCGCCACCAGGATAGCGTAGCGGCAAAACTGGATCGTGTCGCCCAGGCCCTGTTCCGACCACAGCAAGATGCGCTTGCCTTCGACAGCCTGCTGGCCCAGCCACAGCGGGATTCCGGTATGGCGCCGGACATCCGCATTGCCTTTCTTCCATCGATACTCATAGCTCTGCCAGCCGGCTTCGAACTGCCCCAGCACCAGCTGCGACAGCGATTGATTCGACAGTGCATCGGCATAACCTGCCTGCAGGCCGAGGGCGCGCTGGTAGCTGTCGAGCGCTTGCTGGTGGCGGTTCATGCGGCTCAGGGTCAGGCCGTGGTCGCCCCAGGCTTCGGCATTGCCGGGAGCCAGCGCCAGCCCGGTTTCGTTGTCGCTCAGGGATTCGGCGTAGCGTTCCAGCTTGTGCAGGATGACCGCGCGGTCCAGCCAGTAGGCGGCGGTTTTCGGCGCCAGCGCGATGGCGCGGTCGAGGCTGGCAAGCGCATCGGGATAACGCTCCAGCTTGTCCAGGGCCAGGCCCTTTTTGTACCAGCTGTCGGCCATGGCGGGCTGCAGCGCCAGCGCGCGCTCAAAGTGGAGCAACGCATCCTCATGGTGCCGCAGCTGGTACAGCAGGGCGCCTTTGTGCGCCCAGCCGTCGGCATGGTCCGGCCATGCGGCCAGCGTCTGTTCGATGCAGGCCAGCGCCTCCTGGTGGCGCTGCAGGCTGAGCAGGGTCACGGCCTTGGCCAGCAGTATCTCGGGTTTGACATAGCCCAATGCAATGATCTGTTCGTAAGCGAGCAGGGCAGCATCGAACTGGCCTGATTCAAACTGCACCCGGGCCAGCTTGTAATGCAGCGATACATTCTTGCCATCCAGGGCCAGCGCTTGCCCGAACAGTTGCGCCGCTTCTCGGCGTTGCCCGGTGGCGGCGCAGATGACGCCGAGCACATGCAGGGCGTCGAAGTTTTTCGGCTGGGCCTTCAGGATCTCCTTGAGCGAGCGTTCGGCGTGGCCGGTTTTGCCATTCTGGAAATCCTTGTATGCTTGCTGGATAAGATGGGTCGTGCTCATTTTGTATTCATGTATGGCTGACGGCGGCGTCGGCCCAGGGCAATCTGTGGAAGAGGGGAGCATAGCATTGGATCGGACCGCCATCAGCTTGGCGGCATGAACGAAATGAAGCGTGAGTTATTGTAACTTCAGTTGTCAGGTGGATTACACTGTGTGTTCTACATAACGGAGAGGGTCATATGGCCGGATGGGTGATGTGGATATTGGCGGCTGGTTTGCTGGTGGTGGCGGAGTTGTTCACCACGACCTTGTATTTGCTGATGGTGGCGATTGGCCTGGCCGTCGGCGGTATCGCCGCGCTGCTGGGCTGGGGCGTGGAATGGCAGCTGCTGGTTGCCGCCGTGGTGGCCCTGGTCGCCACGTATTTTCTACGGCGCAGCAAGTTCGGCCGCCGCACCAAGGTCCTGGCGGAGCGCGATCCGAATGTCAACCTGGATATCGGGCAATCGATCACGGTCGGGCAATGGCAGCAGGATGCGGGCACCGGCGGCGGATATACGGCGCGCGTCAAGTACCGGGGCGCGATGTGGGATGTGGAGCTGGCGCCGGCGGCAAATGCGGATGCCGGCCTGTTTTTTATCCGCGAGGTACGCGGCAGCCGGCTGATTGTCGGCGACAGGCCCGGCCAGCACTAAGCGAGCTCGACTTCCGCCATAGCGCGGCGGATGACTCTGTCTTCTTCAATTCATAAGGAAAAAAATCATGTTCGGAAGCGTTTCGTTAATCGTGCTGGTGATCGTCATCATATTTATCGCCAAGACGATCAAAGTGGTGCCGCAGCAGCATGCATGGGTGGTGGAGCGCCTGGGCAAATATCATGCGACCCTGGGCCCGGGCTTGAATATCGTGGTGCCGTTCATCGACCGCGTCGCCTACAAGCACATCCTGAAGGAAATCCCGCTGGATGTGCCGCCGCAGGTTTGCATCACGCGCGACAATACGCAATTGCAGGTGGACGGCATCCTGTACTTCCAGATTACCGATGCGATGCGCGCATCCTACGGTTCTTCCAACTACATCGCCGCCATCACGCAGCTGGCGCAGACCACCTTGCGTTCGGTCATCGGCAAGATGGAGCTGGACAAGACATTCGAAGAGCGCGACCACATCAACACCACCATCGTCAGCGCCATCGACGAATCCGCCGCCAACTGGGGCGTGAAGGTGCTGCGCTATGAAATCAAGGACCTGACGCCGCCCAAGGAAATCCTGCATGCGATGCAGGCGCAGATTACCGCGGAACGTGAGAAGCGGGCGCTGATCGCCGCTTCGGAAGGCCGCAAGCAGGAACAGATCAATATTGCGACCGGTGAACGCGAAGCGTCGATTGCCAAGTCCGAAGGTGAAAAGCAGGCGTCCATCAACCGTGCCCAGGGCCAGGCCGCAGCGATCCTGTCGATCGCCGAAGCCAGCGCTGAAGCGATCCGCAAGACTGCGGCGGCGATCCAGTCGCCAGGCGGTTCGGATGCCGTGAACCTGAAAGTGGCCGAGCAATATGTGGCGGCGTTCGGGCAACTGGCGAAGACCAATAACTCGATCATCGTGCCGGCCAACCTGGGTGACATCAGCGGCTTGATCGCCACTGCCTTGCAAGTGGTCAAATCCCAGACCAAGTCTTGATCGGCAAATAGAAAAAGGCGGGCCGGCGGAATTCAGGTTCCGCCGGCCCGCCTTTTTTGTTGGCGTCGCTTCAACGCCGGTGCTGTTTCATCGCAGCCTGGACTTCCCGCTCACCATCGCGCTGCCGTTCGGTGTCGCGCTTGTCGTGCTGCTTTTTGCCCTTGGCCAGGCCGATTTCGCACTTGATGCGGCCGCGCAGGTAATGCAGGTTGATCGGCACCAGCGTATAACCGGAACGTTCGACCTTGATGATCAGTTTCCTGATTTCCTCGGCGTGCAGCAGCAGCTTGCGGGTGCGCACGGCTTCCGGATGGACGTGGCTGGAGGCGCTGAGCAGGGCGCTGATGTGGGCGCCGAACAGGTAGATTTCGCCATTGCGGATGATGACGTACGATTCTTTCAGGTTAGCGCGTCCGGCGCGGATGGACTTCACTTCCCAGCCATGCAGCTCCATGCCGGCCTCGAAACGCTCTTCGATGAAGTAGTCGTGGAAGACTTTTTTGTTGTCAATAATGCTCATGTATTAGGAAAATCGCGCAGGTCGGTTAAAATTTCAAGTTGTGATTCTATCAAACGGTTGATATTCAATGGCAGTAGTGCATAAAACGGTTCTTTTGGGATATAGCGCTGAGCAAATGTTTGCGCTGGTCGACCGGGTCGAAGACTACCCGCAATTCCTGCCGTGGTGCGGCGGGGTGGACGTGCGTGAACGCGATGCCGGCAAGCTGGTGGCGACACTGAATATACATTATCACGGTATCAAGCAATCGTTTACAACCGAAAACACCAACTCGCCGCCCAGCAACATGCAGATGCGGCTGGTGGAGGGACCTTTCAAGCACCTCGACGGCAACTGGAGCTTCAAGGCATTGCGGGCCGACGCCTGCAAGATCGAATTCGACCTGCACTATGAATTCTCCAACCGCATCCTGGAAAAGCTGATCGGCCCGGTATTCAGCATGATCGCCAACAGTTTCGTCGATTCCTTCTGCAAGCGCGCCGACGCGGTATATGGCCACCATGGTTGAGAAGGCGTCCGGCGCGGCGTTGATACGGATACAGGTCTGCTACGCCAGCCCCGGCGTGCAGGCCCTGAAGCAGCTGTCGGTGCCTGCCGGGACGCTGCTGCACGACGGCATCAAGCGCAGCGGCCTGCTGGAAGACGTGCGCGAAATCGACCTCAGCTGCTGGCGGGTCGGCATCTACGGCAAGCTCAAGACGCTGGATACGGTGTTGCGCGACCAGGACCGGATTGAAATCTACCGCCCGCTGATTGCCGATCCGATGGAGTCGCGCCGCAAGCGCGCTGACAAAAAAGCCCGCTGAATCGCGGGCT